>JAEEGL015426245.1_pt1 | contig 90479 bp, 90 predicted proteins | sample 9134231 | NCBI WGS metagenome assembly JAEEGL01 (sample SAMN16246548, study PRJNA631951) | gut metagenome | biome: gut microbiome; feature: rumen; material: fiber-attached | host: Bos | place: Iran: Karaj | collected 2018-10 | reverse complement strand
TCCAATTCAACCTAAAAGACATACTATGGAATTCTTAAGAAGCCAAGCTTACTTAAGACCTAGAACAAAAACATTCCAAGCTGTATTTAAAGTAAGAAGTGTTGCTGCTCAAGCTATTCATACTTACTTCCAAGAACATAATTATGTTTATGTTCACACACCACTTTTAACTACTGCTGATTGTGAAGGATCAGATCAAATGTTTAAAGTAACTACTTTAGATATGAATAATGTTCCTAAAGTAGATGGTAAAGTGGACTTTTCACAAGATTTATTTGGTAAACAAACATATATAACTGGTTCGGGACAATTACATGGTGAAACTTTTGCTATGGCATTTAAAAAGATTTATACTTTTGGTCCTACATTTAGAACTGAAAACTCAAATACTAAGACTCATGCAAATGAATTCTGGATGATTGAACCAGAAATGGCATTTATGCATTTAGATGACTTAATGAACGTTGAAGAAGAAATGTTAAAATATGTTGTTAAAGATGTAATGGATAAATGTAGTGAAGAATTAAAATTCTTAGATAGTTTTGTATCTAAAGGATTAATTGAAAGATTAGAAAAAGTTGTTAATAACGCTTTTGTTAAGATTACACATCATGAAGCAATTGATTTATTATTAAACTCAGGAGAAAAATGGGAATTTACTCCTGATTATGAATCAGATATTGCTAAAGAACATGAAAGATGGATTACTGATCACTTTGGAGCTCCAGTATTTATATATAATTGGCCTAAAGATATTAAGGCTTGGTATATGAAACTTAATGATGATGGAAAAACAGTTGCCGCTGTTGACTTAGAAGTTCCTGGTTCTGGAGAACTTATGGGTGGATCTGAAAGAGAAGTAAATTTAGACAACTTAGAAGAATTAGTTAAAATCCATGGTGTAGATAGAAGCCAAATCGAATGGTACTTAAATTTAAGAAAATATGGTGGATGTTATCATTCTGGATTTGGTATGGGATTTGAAAGATTAATTATGTATTTAACTGGGGTTGAAAACATTAGAGATGTTATCCCATATCCTAGAACACCTGGTAACTGTGAATTTTAATAATAGAAAGGGATGATTCCAATGAATAAATATAGAACTCATCTTATAAAGGATATCGACGAATCATTAGTTGGAATCGAAATAGTTGTATCTGGATGGGTAGAAAATATTCGTGATCACGGAGGAGTTTTATTCTTAGATTTAAGAGATGAAACTGGAACACTTCAAACTGTTTCAAATGATGACGATATGTTTAAAGGTATTGCTAAAGAATCTGTTGTAAGACTTGCTGGTAAATTAAGAAAGAGATCAGAAGATACTTACAATGATAGAATAAGTACTGGTTCAGTAGAATTAGTAGTAGATACTTTAGATATGTTAGCTGAAAGCGAACATGAATTGCCTTTTGAAATTATGTCTTCTAAGAATACTAAAGAAGATGTAAGACTTAAATATAGATATTTAGATATGAGAAATGAGAAAGTTAGAGATAACATCAAGCTAAGAGCTGAAGTTCTTCATTTCTTAAGAAATAAAATGTATGATCTAGGATTTACTGAAGTACAAACTCCAATATTAACAGCTTCTTCTCCAGAAGGAGCAAGAGATTTTGTAGTTCCTTCACGTCTTTTTCCTGGAAAGTTCTATGCTTTACCACAAGCACCTCAAATATATAAAGAGTTACTTATGGTAGGAGGATTTGGTAAATACTTCCAAGTTGCTCCTTGCTTTAGAGATGAAGATGCAAGAGCAGATAGAACTTTAGAATTTTATCAATTAGATTTAGAAATGTCTTTTGTTGAGGAAGAGGAAGTATTAAAAGTAGGAGAAGAAATTTTCTATGATGTATTTACTAAGTTCTCAAACAAGGAAGTAACTAAGCCTCCATTTAGAAGAATAGCGTATAAAGATGCTATGGAGTTATATGGCTCTGATAAACCAGATTTGAGAAACCCACTTATAATTAAAGATGCAAGTGAAGTACTTAAAAATACTACATTTGGACCATTTAAGAATAGTGTTATTAAGACAATAGTTGTAGATGGTATAGGTAAAAATTCAAACTCTTGGTTTAATGAAATAGTTGATTATGCTTCTTCAATTGGTATGCCTGGTATAGGTTATATCACTTTAATGGAAGATGGTTCTTTAAAAGGACCAATTGATAAATTCTTAACTGAAGAAGAAAGAAAAGATTTAATTGATAATTTTGATATGAAAACTGACTCAGTTATGTTCTTTATTGCTAATAGAAATAAAAAGTTAGCACAAAAATATGCTGGTCAAATTAGAAACTTTATTGGAGAAAAATGTGAATTAATTGATCATAACAAATTAGAGTTATGTATTGTTAATGATTTCCCAATGTTTGAAATGAATGACCAAACTAAAAAGTTAGAATTCTGTCATAATCCATTTAGTTTACCTCATGGAGGAATTAAAGATTATGATAAAGATAATAAAGAAGATATTTTAGCTTACCAATATGACTTTGTTTGTAATGGTAATGAAATGGCTTCGGGGGCTATCCGTAACCATGATTTAGATTCCCTAGCTAAAGGATTTGAAATTGTTGGTTATAGTCGTGAAGAAGTAGAAGAAAGATTCAAGTCTATCTTCACAGCATTTAAGTATGGATGTCCTCCACATGGAGGAATGGCTCCTGGTATTGATAGAATATTAATGTTAATACAAGATGAACCAAACTTAAGAGAAGTACAAGCGTTCCCAACAAGTGCTTCTGGACAAGATTTAATGATGGGATCTCCAAGTAGATTAACTCTTGAACAATTAAGAGAACTTGGAATAAAAGTGAAGGAGGAAGAATAATGAGTGATTTTACTAAAGAAAAGGTTGATAAACTTGCGGATTTATTAATGATTGGACTTACTCCTGAAGAAAATAAAATGGTTTTAGATGAATTCAATATTATTGATGAAAATATTAATAAGATTAATAAGATTGAAGGTATTGAGAATGTTAAACCAATGACACATGCATTAGATGATTTTGTTTTTGAATTAAGAGAAGATGTTGCAACTGAAACTCCTGCAATTGAAGATTTACTTAAGAATGCAGATGCAGTTGATGGTAGAGAAATAGAAGTTCCAAAGGTGGTTGAATAATATGATGGATAAAGATATTAAAACATTACATGAAGAATTAAAATCAGGTAAAGTTACATCTGAAGAACTAGTTCAAGAATCTCTTAAGAAATCTCATGAAATAGAAGAAAAATATAATGCATTTGTTACTATTTTAGATGATCAAAAAGGTGGAGAAGTTACTGATGACGTATTATCTGGTATTCCATTTGGAATTAAAGATAATTATTCAACTAAAGGAATTCTATCAACTGGTTCATCTAATACACTTAAGGATTATGTACCATTCTTTGATGCTACTGCAGTAAAGAATTTATATAGTCATGGTGCTATTCCTGTTAATAAAACAGCTATGGATGAATTTGGTATGGGTGGTACAGGTACTACTTGTCACACTGGAACAGTATTAAATCCTTGGGATACTACACGTATGTGTGCTGGATCTTCTTCAGGATCTGCTGCTGCAGTTGCTGCTGGATGTTATCCATATGCTTTAGGATCAGATACTGGAGACTCAATTAGAAAGCCTGCTGCTTTCTGTGGTATTGTTGGATATAAACCAACATATGGTATGATTTCTAGATATGGATTATTCCCATTTGCTTCATCATTAGACCATTGTGGTGTTTTAACTAGAAGTGTTGAAGATGCTGCTATTGTTGTTGATGCAATGAAGGGAAAAGATATAAATGATATGACTTCTTGGGATTCAAGTGATATTCATTTAGCTGATTCATTAAATGGAGATGTTAAAGGTAAGAAGTTATTCTATATTAAAGAGATAGTTGATAAAAATAATTATTCTAATTTACCTGAAGAAACTAGTAAACACTTAGATAATTTCATGGAAAAAATAGAAATGATTAAAAACATGGGTATTGAAGTTGATGAAGTATCTATTGATCAAGCATTATTAAATGCTATTCCTTCTACATATGTAGTTATCTCTTGTGCTGAAGCTACATCAAATATGTCTAACTTAACTGGTTTCATATTTGGTCCAAGGGGTGAAGGAAGTTCTTATATTGAAATGATGAAGGATCATAGAACTAAAGGTTTTTCTCCTTTAATTAAGAGAAGATTTGTAATTGGTTCTTATGTATTACAATCTGAAAACCAAGATAGATATTTTAAGAATGCTCAAAGAGTTAGAAGATTAATCGTTGATAAGATGAAAGAATTATTTGAAACTTATGATGGTTTAATCTTACCAGTTGGTACTGGTGTTGCAACTAAGTTAGAAAATGATAAAGATGCAGTATCAGATGATGAATTATCTGTATTAGATGAACATTTACAAATTGGTAACTTTGGTGGTTTCCCTTCAATTACTATTCCAGATGGATTCATTGATGGTTTACCTGTAGGTTTAAATATTACTGGTAAAACTTACGATGATGTTAATGTATTAAACATTGCATATGCAATTGAATCTAAGATGGATTATAAAGGTCAAATTGCAAAGGAGGTTAAATAATATGTCTAAGTATTATGTAACAATCGGTCTTGAAATGCACTGTGAAGTTTCTGAAACTAATAGTAAAGCGTTCTCAAGTGGTAGAAATAACTACGATGAAAATCCTAACTGCAATGTATCTCCAGTAGATATGGCTTTTCCAGGTGTTTTACCTGTTGTAAATAAAGAATGTGTAAGAATGGCAATTATGATGTCTAAAATCTTACATGCTAAACAACCTGAGTATATGTATTTTGAACGTAAAAATTACTATTACCCAGATTTACCAAAAGGATATCAAATTACTCAAAACCCACCAGAAGATTGTGTAGGTATGGGTGGATATATGGATATTGAAAGAGAAGATGGAAGTACTTTTAGAGTAGACATTGATAATCTTCACTTAGAAGAGGATGCTGCTCAATTAACTCACCTTTATGATACATCTACTATTAACTATAATAGAGCGGGTGTACCACTTCTTGAGTTAGTAACTACTCCTTGTCTTCATTCAGCTGATGATGCTGTAACATACCTAGAATATATTAGAGCTGTTTATCAATACTGTGGTATATCAGAAGCTGACTCTAAAAAAGGACAAATAAGATGTGATGTTAACGTATCTATTTCTGATAGTCCTGATACTTTAGGAACTAAGGTAGAAATTAAGAATGTTAACTCATTCTCATCTGTAAGAGATTCAATTAATTATGAAATCGAAAGACAAAGTGATTTAAAAGATGCAGGAAGATATGATGAAGTAGAACAAGAAACTCGTCGTTGGGATGAAGCAACTGGTACTACTATTCGTATGAGAAGTAAAGTAGATGCAATCGATTATAAATACTTTGTTGATCCTAACTTACCTAAGTTTAAGTTAGATCCAGCATGGATTGATGAAATTGCTTCAACTATTCCTGAATTACCATATGAAAGAAAAGAAAAATATATTTCTGAATATGGATTAACTGATTATGATGCTAGAATCATCATTAAAGATATTAATGTAGCTAATTACTTTGAAGAGTGTGTAGCTAATGGAGCTGATCCTAAGAATGCTGCAAACTGGATTTGTACTCAAGTATTAGGATATATTTATAAGGAAGATATTAATATTACTGATTTATATTTATCAGCTAAGAGATTAGCAGTTATTATAAATAATATTAAAGATGGTACTATTTCTTCTAAACAAGGAAAAGAATTATTTAAACTTGTGTTAGAGAGAAAAGAAGAACCTGAGGCTATCATGGAGAAGGAAGGAATGAAACAACTTTCTGATGATAGTGCTTTACTTGATATTGTTACTAAGATTCTTGATAATAGTCCAGCTCAAATAGCTGATTATAAAGGTGGTAAAACTAATATAATAGGTTACTTTGTTGGTCAAGTTATGAAAGAAACTCGTGGTACAGCAAATCCAGGAATGGTTAATAAGATCTTAATAGAAGAAATTAATAAAAGATAAAAGACATTTACAAATGTCTTTTTTTATTTTTTAAAAATATGTTATTATGTAATTGTAGAGAGTTTAAGTTTATGAGGTGTATATATGAATAAGAAAAGAATTATATTCATTACATCAGGGTTGTTTGTATTATTAACTGTAATTCTTATTTTTTCTTTTTTTAAAGTAAATGCAGAAGAGAAGAGAAATCCGGATAGTTACTGGAGTAAAGAGAATGCTCCTGTTTTTTATGGTGCTACTAAGATTCAATTTTCTAATCTATATACAACGCTTTTTGATGTAAAAGATGCAAGATTTAGAATATTTGCTACAGACTTTGAAGATGGAGATTTAACTAATAGTATTACTTATGAAGGATTTGTTGATGTAACTACACCTGGTACTTATGAAATATCTTATAAAGTTAAGGATTCTCATAATAATGAGACTACTTTAGTAGTACCTGTTATTGTAACAGATGAAGATACTAAAGAGATGGTTATAGAAAGAACTTTATATACTAATCCTAATACGGATAATATTACTAAAACTGGTATTAATAGATCTACATATCATGACAGACAAATGCTTGGTATATTTTTACCTGATGGTAAAAAGTTTTATATGAAAACTATAGATAGTAATTATGATATTTCAGTTCACTTTGATAATAGAGCTTCTTCTTGTGAAGGATCTAGTATTAAGGCTTTAAAAAATGGAGAAGAAGTAGAGTTTCAAAATATAAAAACTGGATGTCAAAATTTATCTGGTTATTCACCGCTTAACCAAGTAGAAGGAACTCCAATTACTTTGGATTCAATTCCATTTGCTTATACTGTTAATTTACCTGCTGCTGATAATGGAGTTAATAAAACTTTAAAAATTCAAATAAGATTTAATATAGATGATGTTTTACCATTAGATTATTATCATTATAAAGATAATCTAGTTGACTTTATTAGTAAATGGCAAGATAGTGGTAATCAATATGGATTAGTTGATTCAGAAAGATTACAAATATTAATACCTTTAGATAATATATCTAAATATAATGCTTACCAATTTAAAACAATTGATGCTTTACTTGAATATTATAATAATGTAATTACTCATTATGATGATTACATTGGACTTGAATTAAATCCTCTAGAATTAACTGATCAAAATGTTAGAGTTAAGTATTTTATTAAACCTAATAAGAATGGTGCAGGTGCAGCTTATTATGGTAGTGACCATGTTGCTGCTAATAATCAAAATATATTCCCATTTTTTGAAAGAAATTGGGGAGGATTACATGAGATTGCTCATGGTTATCAAGGTTCTTTAGGTAATGGTTCTATGAATCTTGGTGAAGTATCTAATAACGTTTTAGGTCATTATGCTCAAATAGATAAGAGTATATTTGATGATAATCTTGATTGGTTAGGTAAACTACCTGATATTGAAGAGACTATGATTAGAACAAGAGATACTTATTTGGTAGCTACTCCTGAAGAAATGACTATTGAACCTTTAAAAGGTAATATCTTTAAAATGAAACTTTATACTTTAATTAATCTATTTGATTCATTTGAAGGAACTACTTCCTTTAAAAAATTAAATAGATGGTATAGAAGTGAAATTAATAAAGGTAATACAATGAAGAATGAAGATGCTTATATTAGATTCTTTGCTAATGAATATAAAGCTAATATTATTCCTTATTTTGAAGGTTATAATTTCTTTGCTTCATCTTCTGTTGTAGATAATATCTTAAGTAGAGATTTAACACCAGTTAATTCTTTAGGAGATATTATTACTAATAGTGCTACTAGAGAATCATTCATGAATAATAATAATTTAACTTTAAATTATGGAATTACTGAAAATAGTTTACTTAGAACAAGTGGAATAACTACAAGTTTAACTTTAAATATTGATATCGATGAAATAGAAAATATTAAAGGTAAAACTATTAGAATTAAAGATGGTAATACTGTTATTAAGAGTATTAAAGTAGAAACTAAGAATATAACTATAGATGATTTACCATTAGGTACATATTTACTTCAAATGCCTATTCTTACAGGTTATTCTCAAGAATATGCATATGTAACTTTAACTGATAGCACTAATGAAGTTAATTATGTATATACACCAGTTTATAGTTATGATTTTAATAATACTTTAACTATGAGAATTAAAGGAAATTCTGAAACATATGGATATACAATTAAATTTAGTGATAAATATACTAAAGCAACTGTTTCATTTGCAGGCGCTTTAATAGGTGCTAATAGTGGTGCTTATGTTAAGATTTATGATGAGAATAATAACTTAATATCAGAAGAATATGCTAAATGGAAATCCAATAGCGGAACACCTGAGGCTGATGAGGCTGGTCCTTACTTTAATTTCAAAAAAGCAAGTTTTGATGTTTCTTTAGTTCCTGGATATGTAATTGAAGTTAAACAACCTGTATTTACTAATAGAGTTTTCTTCTGGTCTAATACAAATGATACTGCAAAGGTAGTTGACGCAATCTCGGGATATGAACCAATTGGAAGTGTTACTAGATATATAGTTGAAGATGGTTATTTAAGAAGAGAAGATATGAGCGAAGAAGAAGCAAAAAATGCTTTCTATTCAACACTTAGAGTAAAACTTATAAGTGTTATAGAAGACTATATGAATAATAATAGTGATGATGTTATTGATAATAGAAATAATGACTTTAAGAATAAATCAATAGTATATGCGGCTTATAGTCAATTACAAGCTATAGATAAAGAACAGTATTCTGAGTTTATAGCTAGGATTACTAATGGTGGTCACCCTGTTATTAGTTATCATGGTGATACCACTTATACAGTAGGTGATAGTATTAATTTATATGATCTAATTACTGCTACTGATAATGAAGATGGTAATATAGAAATTAGTAAATCAAATACTACCATTGAAACTAATTTGAATAATAAAAAAGCAGGTCTATATCATGTTAAATATGAAGTAATAGATAATGATTCTAATGTAGGTACTTTAGATGTAGAAATATTATTTAAAGATGAAGTTATAGGTGATGAAGTAACTGTTCCAACAAATGCACCAACCACATCTCCTACAACTAATAAAACAAATATAAATACTAATGCTGGTATTAATAAGACTACAACTACTAAAGCAGTAGAAGAAACTACAACAACAGTTCCAACAGAAACAACTACATCAACTGTTTATGAAGAAACTACTACAACAAAAATAGCTATTGTTACTCCTAAGACTGAAGAAGAAAAGAAAGAGGAAGAAACAATAGAAATAATAAAAGTTGTTGCTATTGCAGCATCAGTAGTAGCATTAAGTGTTGGTATTTACTTTATACTTCTTAAATTAGGTGTGTTCTCTATGTTGTAATAAAACTCTCTTTATGAGAGGTTTTATTTGTCTAGTCATATTTATCTTTTAAATGTATCGTGTTAAAATTTATTATAGGTGATAGTATGAAGATTAAGAGACTTATATTATTAGCTTTTTTAATGCTTTTACCATTAAATGTTAAAGCATTTGAACTAAAATGTGATGGTTCTTCACATAAATATGGAAGTCCATTTATTTGTTCAATAGATGGTATAAGTGTTGGATATGAATATAAAGAAATATCAGGAACATTAACATTACCCGATGCTTTATCATGTAATGTATCTTCTATAGATGAAGGTCTTACTAATACAGAAGGAGATAGTCTAACTTTTAATCTTTCTGGTAAAGCTACTAGTACAAGAGCAATTACTTATACATGTAGATTAAATAAAAAAATTACTAAAGATAGTACTGATCAAATAGTTATAAATAATTTTATTGCTCATGATTCAACAATGGATACTAAACCAATATCTGAGATTTTACGTAGTAATATGTTTACTTTAAATAAATATGTTGAAACTACTGAAGTAGTTACAACTAAATCAAGAGATGTTACAAATGGTAATTCTCTTTTAAAGGAAGTTACATTTGATAAAACTGTTAAAAATACTGAAGGTAATAATTTCGTATTTTCTAAATACATAACTGAATATCCTACGCTTCAAGTAACATATGATATTAAAGATATTACTTTAACTTATTCACCAAATGTTTCTACTGCTATAGTTAAAGCGGTAAGTGAAACTAATGAATTAGAGATATCTGATAATACAGTTTATACTGAACTTGAAATTGGAGATAATATTATTGATTTAGATGTTACAAGTGCTGATGGTATTGCTCATACAGTTTATACTTTCTATATTAAGAGAGTAGATAAGGGTGAAGGTCTTTATAATAAAAATGAAGATGCAACACTTTCTGATCTTGTATTATCAGGTTATAAAATAAATTTTAAACCTAATGTATTTAAATATGAAATTAGTGTTGCTAGTGATGTTACATCAATAGGTGTTAATGCTGTTTCTACAGTAAATGGTTCATCTGTTGTTGTAAGAGGTAATACTAATATTAAGAATGGCTCTAATATAGTTGTTGAAGTTACATCAGTTGATAAAAAACATACAAATAAATATATAATTACTGTTAAGAAAAAAGCTAATTATGATTTGATTGTTCAATATGCAGTTCTTGCTATTGGAGCAATCGGAATAATTGTAGTAGTTGTAAAAATTATAAAATCATTAAATGCAAAACGTGCTAATGATCCAATTTACAAATTAAAAATGAAAAAGAAAATTAATAACAATGGTGCTAAGTTGGATGAAGCAAGTATTCCTGTTGTGGGAGGAAATGCTCCTGCACCAGTACAACCTCAAGTACAAGCACAAACACAAGCTGTTCAACCTCAAGTGCAAGTACAACCACAGGTTCAACCTCAAGTGCAAGTACAACCACAGGTTCAACCACAGGTACAAGCTCAAGTTGTTCAACCAAATACTGTGACAACTGTTAACCCACAAATTGTAAATAATGGTTCAAATAATGGAAGTAACTTACAATAGTTACTTCTTTTTGTGTTATTATAGTTATGGAGGATATAATGAAACATGAAGTATCATGTGGTACTATTACCATACATGATGGGAAGGTACTACTTATTAAACAAAATCGTGGTCATATTGGTTTCCCTAAAGGTCATGTTGAAGAAAATGAATCTGAAATAGAAACTGCAATAAGAGAAACAAAGGAAGAAACCAATATAGATGTAGAAGTACTTGAAGATTATAAATATTTTATTAATTATAATGTTAATAATAAGATTAACAAGGATGTTATTTTTTATTTAGCTAAACCTGTTAGCTTTGATGCTCGTAAACAAGATATTGAAGTAGCAGAAGTTATGTGGGTAGATGTTGATAAAGTTAATGAATTATTAACTTTTGATGATACAAAAGAAATATTTATCCAAGTATTAAATGATTTAAAAAATATAAAATTATAGAATATGAAAGTATTCTATTTTTTTGAAATTTGACTTGAGGTTATTGTTAATTTATAATATGTTCAAAATCAAAGGGAGAGTTTTGCAATGGCAAGATATTATTTAGGTAAAAAAAGTGGAGATATATATACACCAGTATCATTTGAAAGGGAAGATGGTAAGCTTTTAAGTGCATTAAAATATACTGCATCTTTTAATGATCCAAAGTCGTTAAAAGAAGATTTAAGAGAAAAAAATGAAATAGGTAAAAACGATACATTATGCTATTTAATTGAAAAAAGTTATATGTATAGTCCTATTTATAATGGAGAAGCAATTTGCTATTCAGATATGAAAGGTTTATTAGATGCAAATCAACTTCTTGCATATTTGAAAGAGCAAAAATTTAATTATGAATTATTTTATTATTTGTTTGAAAACTTAACAAATAAGTATCAACATAGAGAAAATGTTCCTGCACTTAAAGCTATGAATTATATTTTATGTGAAATTAATTTTGCTAATAGACTTGGTGTAGAAGCTTATTCAATGTTGAATGATAAGAATGACTTAGATCATTTAATCTTTGAATTTGTTTTAGCTGCTATTGGGAAATACGATAGAAAGAAAAAACAATTTGATATGGAAAATGGAAAGCTTGTTACGTCTGATAGACAATTTTGTGATTTATTACTTTTAATTAATAATTATTTTATTATTAAGAGAAGAGAACAAGAATACATTGAAATTGAAAAGAATAGTCATAGTTTATATGAAGAATATGAAAAAGAGGAATTCTTAACTGATGAAGACTTTATTAATAGTGATCAAGATCCTGATGACTATAGACATTTAATTAGAAATTAATAATTAGACATGTAATAATACATGTCTTTTTTTGTGTTATAATTGAATTGGTGATGGGTATGATAGATATAATTGATGATTTTATTCAATATATGAGAGTTGAACGTAATTATTCTGATAATACCGAAGTCAACTATGAAATGGATTTAATTGAATTTGAGAAGTATTTGAATGTTAAACATAAGAACTATAAGAATATTACTTATAAAGATATATTAGATTATGAAAAGCATTTAAAAGAAGATAATAATTTAAATGCAACTTCTATTAATAGACACTTATCTTCATTACGTAGTTTTTATAATTTTTTACTTATTAAGAATGTTGTTAGTTCTAATCCTTTTAAAATGGTAAAAGGTCCCAAGAAGGAATTAAGATTACCAAATTATATGAAGTATTCTGAATTTGAAGAAATGGTTAATTCTTGTGATGATTCACTTCTTGGAATTCGTAATAGAAGTATACTTGAATTATTATTTGCCAGTGGTGCAAGAATAGGTGAGATTATAAATATTAATGTAGATGATGTTGACTTTGTTAATAATGAAATTAAAGTTCTTGGAAAAGGTAATAAAGAAAGAGTAGTATATTTTAATGATCATGCTAAAGAGTCTTTAAAAGACTATATTAATAATGCTAGAAGTGAATTATTAAATGGTAAACAAAGTAACAGATTATTTATTAATCATATAGGTGGAGAATTAACTACAAGAGGTGTAAGAGACATATTAGATAATATTATAAAGAGAAGTGCTCTTAGTATTAAAGTAACACCTCATATGTTTAGACATACATTTGCCACTATGTTACTTAATGAAGGATGTTCCCTAAAAAGTGTTCAAGAGTTATTAGGACACGCTAATCTATCTACTACATCTATTTATACACATATTACAAATGATAGAATAAAAGACGTTTATTTACATACTCACCCTAAGGCAAAGGGGGATAAATAATGAGCAAGAAAGAATATGATCCTGTTGAAGAACTTTTTGGTACTTTAAAGTTTGCTTCTAATTCAACAAATGGGAAACAAGTATTAGCAAAAGATAAAGGTATTATAGAAATTATTGAATACTTGGATCGTTTTGATACTTTTGATATTGATAGAGAAGAAATACCAAAAGAGGCAGTTGTTAAAGTAAATAAGAAATTTTTTAGAGAATGTTTTAGACTAAAAGATGTTCCTGTTTATAAAAATGGTAGTGTTCTTTTAAGAAGTCCTTTTAATATTAATTTTAAACTAGTATATGGTGATAATATTGGATCTTTAACTTTTAAAAGAGATGAAGAAAAATCATGTGAATATATATATTTAGGCAATCCTTTTATTAAAAGATCAATTGGAATATATGCTCATGAGATAACTCATACTCAATTAGAATTTGACCCAACTCACTTTTACAAAAACTATTTTGATAAAGAAGTTCTTTCAATATTTGTAGAAAAATTAATAATGTATGAGATTAATAATGATTATTATAATGATATTAAATCAATGAGATTAATGATGTTAAAGAAAGCGCTAGATAGATATTCTTGGGCTTGGGATAAAGCTTGTAGACTTAGTTTTTCAGAAGAAGTTGTTTTTGAATATGATTCTAGAGCATATATTGTTTCAACTTTGATAGCTGATAAATTATTTTATAAATATATGCGTGGTTCATTAGAAACAAAAGGGAAAATGATTAATGATATTCAAAAAGTCTTTGATGGGAAAAAGATTGTCGAAGAATTTATGAGTGATTTTGGTGTTACTTATGAAAACTCTAAAAGATTAAGATATATCAAATAAAAACCTGGATATTACTCCAGGTTTTTTATTATTAGAAGAATCTTCTAGGCATAAAACTTACTATAATAGAAATAATCATATTAAATAGTTTATACATCTTAAACTCCTTTCTAGATCTCTTTCTAATATTATTATTAACTAAATTATTATATTTTACTTTTTGTGTTATAATTTTTTTAGAATAGATGGTGAATAAAATGGCAATATACTATCACGGAAGTACAATATCCGATTTAAAAGTATTACATACTAATAAGAATGCAACTCATGGTAATTATGGTTATGCAACTCCAAGTAAAGTTGTAGCAACTATATTTGCATCTCGATGTGGAGATGATTTAGTAGTTAGTATATTTGGAGATGGTAATGGTAATTATGCACTTGTTGAAAGAATACCTAACGCATTTGATTATATGTATTCTACAAGTGGTTCAATATACACAGTTGATTCTTCATACTATAAAGATCTTCATACTGGTTTTAATGAGGTTTTAACTACAGAAGATGTTCCTGTTTTGAGTGAAGAGATAATTGATAATATGATGGATGAGATAAATAGACTTAGTGAAGAAGGAAGTATTACACTTTATACATATCCAAATAGACCTAATTCAATTCCTATTGATGATAGTGATTTAATTGATGTTGTTTTAAAGAGAATTAAAAAAAATAATGAAGAACCTAGTAGAGAAAAATTTTCTAGATGTGCATATCTTCATCCAAATTTAATTCCTACAATAAATAATATTCTTATGGAAAATGGTAAAGAATTAATTACTCCAGACTTTTTAATAAGTACAGTTAATTATAAATCTCTTGAAAAAGAGTATGATCCTAATCATGAAGTATATTTAGAGTCTGCTCTTGAACTTATTGAAACATATTATCCAGGTTTAATTGAGAGTGATTCAAAGAAACAATCTAAATAGATTGTTTTTTTTATTTATAAATTTAAAGTAAAAGGATTATTTATCGTTAAAGATAATAGTGAAGGGGGAATAAAGAAGTGAAGAAAAATCTTAAGGTGTTACAAGAAGAAATATCTGACTGTGGTGTTTGTTCTTTACTTTCTATTATTAGGTATTATGGTGGAGATGCTAATTTAGAAAAGTTAAGAGTTGATTCTTATACAACAAACAAGGGTGTAACAGCATTTAATTTAATAGAATGTGCTAAAGAATATGGATTTGATGCTAAAGGTTTAAAAGTAAATAATCTTAGTGAACTTACATGTCCTTTTATAGCACATATAAAAATAAATGAATCTCTTTCTCATTTTGTAGTAATCTACAAAATAAATGATAAAATTATTTCTGTTATGGATCCTTCTAGTGGTTTTAAGAATATACCTAAGGAAGAATTTATGTCTTGTTTTACTGGTGTAGTTATTTGTTTAGCACCTAAAAGTATTATAAAGAAGAATTATAGTTCTAAAGTTTTAAATAGTAATTTAAAGAATACTTTTAAAAGAAATTGGAGGAGTCTTTTATTTGTTGTTCTTTTAAATTTATTGTTCATTATTTTATCAATTGTTAATTCTTTTTATATTAATTTTGTATCTACATATAATAATTACATTAAGCTTATTTTTGCATTTGGTATTTTAGTTACTATTATTTCTTTCTTGAACTATTATATTAATGTCAAAAATGAGAAGATTAAGACTTTTGTTGGTAGTGTGATTCTTAAAGATTTTTATAAGCATATATTTAATCTTCCTTTAAAATATGTTCACTTAAAAGATTCTGGAGAAATAGTTAAAAGAGTTAATGATTTAGAAAGTATTAAGGATGTAGTGGTAAACTCATTTATAGTTTTTGCATCTAATCTAATTATAATGTTTTCAATCCTTATAGTAATTTATTATTTAACCAAACCTGTCTTTTATATTGTAGTAATATTTTGTTTTTTTTATATATGTTTAGCCGTCTTTTTGTTTAGAAATATTACTAATTATATAAATGAATTACTTACTGTATCTACTGAATACAATTCTAAATTACAAGACTCAATATTAGGACTAACAAGTATTAAAAATAATAGAGTTAATAGTTTGTTTTTATCTAACCTAGGTGATATTAAGGACAATGATTTGAAATATTTATATGATTATAATAAGTATCTAAATAGAACTAATAGTTTATTAAATTATGTTTTTCAAATATTACAATTAGTACTATATTCATATATGTTTATTAATGTTAAAAATGGTTTATTTAATTATAATAATATAATAATACTTTCCTTACTTATAAACATGTTATATGGTTCGGTAGGTGATATTGTATCTTTAATTCCAGGTATTTATTATATAAAAACAATTGTTAATAAAATTAATGATTTTTATTCAATGGAAACTTCTACAGATAATTCTTTGATACCTGATAATTATAAAATTGAAGTTGATAATCTTTCATTTAGCTATAACAAGTTTAATGATGTTTTATCAAACTTGAGTGTAAGAATAAAAGAGGGGGAAAAGGTTATCATAAAGGGTGAGTCTGGAAAAGGTAAATCAACTTTATGTAAGATTCTATCTGGTGAATATTCTAACTACACAGGATCAATTTATATAGGAGATTGTGAACTTAGAAATGCTGATATTAAAGAAATAATTACTTATTCATCTCAAAATGAGTATATCTTTAATGGGACAATTAAAGATAATATTTTGTTGGGTAGACAAGTAAGTGAAGAAAAGTTTAATAAGATTGTAGAAATATGTTCTTTAAATAGACTCATTAAATCTAGACCATTCAAATATGATACGTATTTATATGATGGTGGAAAAGAATTATCTGGAGGTGAACGTAATCTTATAATTTTAGCAAGAGCACTTGTCAGTGATGCAAAAATTTATGTTTTAGATGAAACTTTAGCGGAGTTAAATGATTCAGTTGAGAATAATGTATTAAATGCCTTGTTTAATAATTATAAAGATAAAACAATTATTTATGTTAGTCATAAGAATAAGAAAAACTATTTTAAAAGAGTTATTTATGTGTAGAAAGGGGAAAACATGGAATTAAAAAATGAAGAACTTCAAAATGTCGTTGGTGGTGGAATCGGCAAATGGGTTGTTATTGGTGGTTTAATCTCATTCGTTGTTGGAGTTATTGATGGATTTTTAAGACCATTTAAGTGTAAATGATGGAAATAGAAAAATATGAATTATATGAAATCGTTGGTGGTGGTTCATTTGCTAATAGTTCATTCTTAAATGCTATTAGTAGATTTTTTTCTACAGCTCTTTCAATAGGTCAAACAGTTGGATCTTCAATCAGAAGATTAATTGATAAAAAAGTATGTAAATGTTAATTATTATTTTTAATAAATAGGGGGAATTAAAATGAAAAAAAATAATGATAAAAAGAAATCAATTATATTAGCTGGAATTGGTTTATTTACTGTTCTTGGAGGTACACTTGCTTATTTTACAACTTCATCTAATATAGTTAATAAGTTCGAATCTGGTTTATACCAAAATAGAATTGTAGAAGAGTTTGAGTCACCTAATAATTGGGTGCCTGGTACTACTACCAAAAAAGAAATAAGAGTAGAAAATACTGGTGATGTTTCTATGGCACTAAGAGCATCAATTGTTGAAAGTTGGGTTAATAAGAAAGGTAATAATATTTCCCTTACAGATGATAATGGGAATATAGCTGCTATTATTAACTATGGAAGTAACTGGGATAGAGGAGATGATGGATATTTCTATTATAAAGATGGAGATAGTCTAAAAGAATTACTTCCTGGTAGTGTTTCTGATAACTTCATTGAAAGTGTTACTTTTAATGGTAATATAGAAGCTTCTTTAAAAAAGGAAGTATCAGATGATGGAAAAACTATCACATATACTTCTACTGGTGAAGGATATGATGACGCAACTTATTCATTAGTAGTTACAATTGATACTGTTCAATTTGATCATGCATCATCTATTTGGAATATATAGGAGTACATTGTACTCCTTTTTTTATAAGGTGGTGGTAATATAAAAAAAATAATTTTAAAACTAATTTATTTATTTCTGTTAGTTTATGTTTTTGTATTTATTCCAATTATTTTTGGATGGAAACCACTTGTTGTTATTTCTGGTAGTATGGAACCAACACTTAAAGTTGGAGGTCTACTTTATTACAAAAAAATAGATCTAAATGATTTTAGGAAAGATGATATTTTAGTATTTAAATCATCAAAACATATTGTTTCTCATAGAGTAGTTGAAAGACAAGAATATGGTTTTGTTACTAAAGGAGATGCAAATAAGAACAATGATAATAGTATGGTAAATAATATTAATGTATTGGGAAGAGGCACAGATTGGTGTATCCCATATTTAGGTTATTATGTTAGTTTTTTATACAATAATAAAATAATTATGTTATTTGTTATTGGTATTATGGTTTATTTAAATTATAAAGAAAAGAAAAAGATTAAGAATAATCTAATAATGGTTTTAGTTTTATTTTTATCTTGTCAGTTTTGCTATTCATTTTATAATACAAGTACAAGTGTAATTAATAGTTTTAAAACGACTGATTATAACGTAAAACTATTTACCAATGGAGGAACTCTTGTTAATGATTTAAGAATTAATAAAGATGTAATATTGCCAGATGCTAAGAAAAATGGTTCTACATTTGATGGGTGGATAAAAGAAGAGGATGGATATAAAGCTGAATGGATTGATACCTTGTATAGTTTTAAAGTGGAACCTATTATACAAGGCGTTACTTATCCCTTGGGTAAATCAGGATTTACTTTTACTATTTGGAAAAATGATAAGATAATTGCAAGTAATGTAAAATCCTTTAATACTCTTTGTGTTTATGATGATGTATTTAAAGTAGTTGTTAATGAACGAGATGGGTATGCGATAAATTCATTTAAAAACAAGACATTTGTTATTCAAAAAAATACTACTGTAAATCCATCATGGATTGATAATATACCACCTGTGATAACAAATTTTAAGGTAGATAATTTGGGATATTATAATTCATCTCTTGGAGCAAGAGCAGGATGGAATATAAGAATTTATATTGAAGGCTTCGATAGTGGAAGTGGAATAAGTAAGTATCAAACTTGGTTGGTTCCATATCAAAACGGAAGTGGAGCTGAGAGAGAAGATGGGAATAATAGATTACTAACTAATGTGTTATATTTAGATAAACCTGAGGGTAGAACATTCTGTGCTTATGCGATAGATAAAGCAGGCAATGAAGCAGAAAAATGTGCAACAATAAAAATATAGTTTTATGTTATACTATATAAAGATATGGTGATAATATGAAAAAATATATGATTTTAGATTTTGGTAATGTTCTAGTGTATCCTACATCAGGTGATTGGAACATGACACCTACATTTATGAAAAAAATTAATCCAAGTGAAGATAATATTGAAGGATTAAAGATTCTTTTTAAAAAATATTCTTTTTATTTAGATGAAAAACTATTAACTACTGATGAAGAGTATGAGATGTTTAAGTCTTTTTATGGTTCTGTATTATCTGAGTGTGACTGGTTTACATATGATGAGAAAATAATTGATGAGATTGCTTATAATAGAACGTATGAGCTTGATAAATATACTTTATTTGAGGAAGTCAAAGATGAATTAGAAAAATTAAGTAAGAAGTATAAATTAATCATGTTAACTGATAACTGGCCATGTGTTATCGATTATTTAAAACATTATGATTTACTTAAATATTTTGAAAAAGTTTATATTTCATCTTTTTATGCCGAATTAAAACGAGAAGGTGTATTCTTTGATCATCCTGTTGAAGACTTTAATTTTAATCCTCAAGACACAATATTTATAGATGATCATGAAGATATACTTGATGTAGCTCACGAAAAAGGGTTTATTGTTTATCAAATGGATAGAAAAAAGACTGTTAAATCATCTAAATATGAAATTATTCATGATTTATCATTTTTTGTAGGTAAATAGAAATTTTTTGACTTTTTATTTATAAGAGATATAATAAGCCGAGAGAGGGAAAATAATTTATGACATTAGATACAATTGATAAAGCAATATTAGAAGCGAAAGATGAAAATGAAAAACTTATAAAGGATGAACAAGTAGTTCTTGAAGAAATTGAAAACTTAAAAAATGCATCTTTAGAAGAAAGAAGTCAAAATAGAGTTGTTTTTGGCTGTCTTCCATATGTTCTTGCTGGTGCTGCTGCTGTTGGATTATCACATATTGGATATGTAGATCCTAACTGGACAGGTGCTATTACACTTGGTGCTGGAGCAATAGCTGGAAGTGCAATTGAAGATCATTTAGTTAGAAAGATTGTTGGTTCTAAAACTTTAAGTGATAGTGCTTATCATAATTTAAGAAGTAGAGTTTATAAAACTATTGAAAAGGAAAAAATTATTCAAAAAGAAATTACGAATACATCTAAGATGAATTCTTTACTAAGCGCTAGATCAGGTGAATTTGAATTTACAGCAAATGCTCTTAATGAAAAGAGATGTGTAGAGGATGTGTTAGACTCTTTAGCTCTTAAGATTGCACTTGTTCAAAATGATTGTAGTAGCTATGTTCAATTTAATACAGTAGCTAAAGAAGCTTTAACTGCATTAGGTATATATGGTGCATATATGTTCCCATTATCTATTTCTAACGCTGAAATTAATGGTACTCAATTTATGATACCAACTGCTGCAGCACTTTTATCTATAATAAATAAAGCATCTTATGAATCTGTAAAAAGAAAGATTAACAAAAAGTATCATAATTTAATGAGATATGAAATTGATACAGATAGTTTAATTGAATTAAAAGATTTAACTAATGATTATGCAAATAGACTTGGTAAAATTGAAGCAAAACTTCTTTTAATGGATAAGAGTGAAGAAGAAGCTCCTGTTGTTGATACAGAAGATGATTCATTATTCTTACAAGTATGGAATGAAATTTCAGAAGAAAAAGAAAAAGGATTATATAGATCAAAAAGCAATAAATAATTGCTTTTTTTCTTTGATATAAGATATAATATCTATGGTGATAAATAATGTCTAGGGAAAGTATTAAAGATTTAGATTTATATAGGAACGTGTATATTGCGTTAAATGAGAATGAATATGATACTGAATTATCTCAAAAGTTAATGAGTTATTATAGTATTTTTTTAGATAGATATAAAAAAGCAAGTGAAACTGATGATGAATATCTTTCTAATGACGAACAATATAAAACATTTAGAAATTATTTCTTTTCAGTTTATAAAAAATATGGAACTATGAGTAATGCTAAATTTGCTATTCCATTATTTATATATTTATATGATTCAAATCCATTATCATTTTCTTTGAGTAAATTTGATGCTTTTGTTTCAGAGTCTGAAAATTTAGATTTTAGTGAATTACTTGGAATATATGATGTTTATGAAGCTGGAATGCAATTAGGTGAAACTGAAGGAAGAGGAAGATTAAGTGCTGTCTAATAGACAGCATTTTTATTTTTAAAGTATATACTTATATTTCTTTTATTTAAAATGTTATATAATAAAGATGGTGTCAAGGGATGAAAAAAAATATATTAATTAAAACATTATTGATAATAATTGCTATTTTTTTCAATTATGAATTTATATATAAGTTTGGAAATTTTGATGTAAGTCTTATGGGACTAAACTTTAATGTTTCTTTACTTATTTTATATATTCTATCTATTGTTAAAAGAAAAAATAATATTAGTACTTCCAAGAGTGAGAAGGTAATAAGTATTTTATTTACAATACTCATGATAATTGGAGAAGTAATAAGCGTAACGGGTAATATTATTTATTTGATAAAACCAAAGTATATTTTATTAACTTTAATAAAAGTAGTTGGTTTCTATCAGTTATTTAATAGTATTCTATCCTTTATAAATGGATTTATTAAAAATATTAAGTTTAAGAAAGTAAGTAATAAAAAGTCTATATTTAATTGGTATTTGAAAAAGTTAGAAAAGTATCCATTTAGAACTTCTTTTATTTCAATATTAATTATATTTGGTATTTATATTTTTGCATTTTATCCAATTGTATTAAGTCCAGATCCATCATTCCAAATAAAGATGTATTTTAATGTTCATACTAAATATATTGATTGGGTTATACAAAGAAATCCTCTTATTAATATGACTAATCATCATCCAATTATACATACTTATTTATTAGGTGGATGCATAAGCTTAGGACGTAAATTAATAAATGATAATTTTGGATTATTCTTATATACCATTTTTCAAACATTAGTGTATTCAAGTGTACTTGCTTATACTGTTAAGTTTATGAAGAAAAATGATGTTAATATCAAATATATATTCTTTGTACTTCTTTTATATTTAATTGTACCTATGTATGGTTTTTATACTGTAAGTGGAGTAAAGGATACATATTACACTGCATTTATGATTCTATTTGTTTTATTTATATATGACTTTATTCATAGTTATAAAGATAAAAAGGTAAGTATTCCATATTTAGTTTATTTATATTTTGTAATACTTCTTTTATGCTTATTTAGACAAAATGGAATATATGTTGTTATTGTTACAATGCCTTTTGTAATTTTCTATAGTAAAAAGAATATACTTAGAATTACATCAGTGTTTGTATCAATTCTTTTATCAATGTGGTGCTTTAATAACTTAGTTATTCCAGCTCTTGGAGTAAGTGATGGAAGTATAAGAGAAGCTTTATCTGTTCCTTTCCAACAAACTGCAAGACTTGCTAAATATCATGATGATATTATAGAAGAGAAGGATAAGAAAGTTATTGATAAGATATTAAATTATTCAACATTAGGAAAAAGATATGTTCCAACTTTATCAGATAAAGTTAAGAATCAATATAATAAAAATGCTACTAAGGAAGACTTAAAAGAATACTTCAAAGTCTGGGCTAAATATTTAGTTAAAGAACCACTTTGCTATGTAAATGCTACCTTAAATAATATTCATGGATATTTTTATCCAGTGAGTAAGAATTGGTATTTTTATTATAAATATGATAAGAGAATACTTGACGGTAATTTAGTTGATTACCATTATGTTAATAGTGAGAATCTTAGACAAGTTCTTACTGTATATGGTACAATATATCCGTATATACCACTTATTGGATTAGTTAGTTCAATTGGAATGGGATTATATTTTATATTATATTTAATTAGTTATCTAATAGACAAAAAACTAAAAAATTATATAATAGTGTTAGTACCACTTATAACTAGTATATTAGTTTGTTTTGTTGGTCCAGCTAATACATACTTTAGATATGCTATGCCATATTTATATGTATTACCTGTATTATTTGGTTTATTAATAAAAGAAATGAGGAATAAAAATGAGTAAAAGTAAAATAGCAGTTTTAATACCTTGCTATAATGAATCAAAAACAATTGAAAAAGTAGTTAAAGATTATAAGAAAGCATTACCAGATGCAGATATTTATGTGTATGATAATAATTCAAGCGATCATACAGATACTATTGCTAAAAAGGCAGGAGCTATTGTTCGTTATGAATATAGACAAGGTAAAGGTAATGTAATTAGATCTATGTTTAGAGAAATAGAAGCTGATTGTTATTTAATGATCGATGGTGATGATACATATCCAGCTGAAAATGCTAAAGAAATGTGTGATTTAGTTCTTGAAGGAAAAGCAGATATGGTAATTGGTGATAGACTTTCTTCAACATATTTTGAAGAAAATAAGAGACCATTCCATAACTTTGGTAACGTATTAGTTAGAAAATTAATTAATACAATATTTAAGAATAATGTTAAAGATATTATGACAGGTTATAGAGCATTCTCATATGACTTTGTAAAAGGATTCCCAGTTTTATCAAAAGGATTTGAAATTGAAACTGAAATGACTATTCATGCAGTTGATAAAAACTTTAAGTTAGTTGAAATTCCTGTTGATTATAGAGATAGACCAGCTGGAAGTGTAAGTAAACTTAATACTTATTCAGACGGATTTAAAGTTCTTAAAACTATTGCAACATTATTTAAAGAATATAGACCTGCTTTATTTTTCAATATATTTGCAGTTTTATTCTTAATTGTTGGATTAATCTTAGGTTATAGTCCAGTTGCTGAATATTTTAAAACTGGAGTTGTTGCTAAATTCCCAAGTTTAATTGTAAGTTGTTTCTCATTTACTATTTCTTTACTTTTATGGATAACAGGTATTATCTTAGAAGTAATTGCTAAGAAGAAGAAACAAGACTACGAATTATATATGAATTTAATTAAAATGAACGAAAAGTAAAATTTCGTTCTTTTTTTAATGTTTAAACCAAATATGTAACTTTTTAGTGTATAATATCATTAAGGCTCATCAAGGAGGATAGTATATGGATAAATTAAAGTTTGTTAAACCATCTTTAGCCAATAAAGATGATGCTACCAACTATATAAATGAGTTTTATAAATATAATTCTCCAATTGAAGGAGTAAATGGACTTCATAAATATTTAGACAACTATGAAGAATGGTTAGAAAAAATAGATAAAGAAAGTACTCAAGAAGCAACAAACAGAGTTGTTCCAAATGATACAATCTTTATTTATCGTGAAAGTGATAATAGATTTGTTGGAGTGGTAAATTTAAGAAAAGAGTTAAATGATAGATATAAGAGCTTCGGAGGTAATGCAGGTATATCTATTAGACCAACTGAAAGAGGAAAGAAGTACGCGAGCACTGTTTTATATGGTACTCTTAAATTTTTTAATAATTTAGGTGTTAAACATATTATGTTAGACTGTGATGAAAAGAATGTTGCATCAAGTTCTTCTTTAAAAGCTTTAGGCGGAGTATTAACTAAGAAAACATATATAGATGATTTAGAAACATTCAAGGAAGATTATGATTTTGATGTAGAAAAATCTTTAAAAGACTATAAAACTATATATGATGAATATATTTCAATAGGTGATGATATGAGCAAAAATGAAGAAATTATAAGAGTTTTTTACGAAGAAATTATACCTGAAGCTAGTAAAGGTAAAATTGATGCATGGTTTAAGAAGAATCTTATATTTAGTACAACTGTTGAAGGAAAAGAAGTTACCAAGGTTAATGAAGATGATTATCCTGAATTATGTGTTACTTCTTTGATTATAAGTGATAAGAATGAATTTGATAGATTACTTTGTGAATACGTAGATATGGCTATTAAGTTTTATGATGATGGTAGTTTAGATAGAAAAATGGAAGACGCACCTAAAGAAGACCGTGATAGATATTTATATAAATATATAATTAGTTCACTTTTTGCTAATGCAAGTGATTATGATTTTTTTAATCCACTTTTATTTTTAAATCATAGAATTGAAATGTTTAATAATAAAATTATGAATGAGAAGCGTGAACTATATTTAAGTACAATTGGCGCTACTATTATATTTGAAGAAAAAAAGGCCCCAATTGAAGCGGAAACACCATATTATATTTCAAGTGAATTAATATTTGGTGATGGATATAAATTACAACTTCCGGATGTATATGAAGGAATAAGTGATGGTAAGATGTTCATTTACGGAGTACTTCTTAAGCCTGGTCAAAATATTGAAATAAATAAGGATTATTTAAAACAAATTCGAAAAGGTTTCACTTCTAGAATAAATGGAGCACCTGAGCATTATTTCTTAAGTGATATGTTATCTTTGTCATTATCTAATGGAATGGAAACAGTAGTTATTCCATATCTTCCTCAAAGATGGAATGCTAAAAGATCATATATTTTAAATAAAAAACAAGGAGAAGAAAGAAAATTTGAAATAGATAAGCAAGAATTAATTCAAATTAATTTAACTAATGTTTTAGTTAGATATTATTCTAAATTAGAAGGTATTTCAGGTTCTTTAAACTATACATCTTATCCATTTGAAGAAGATGACAAGGTACATTTTAGAATTGATCCAAATGAAATAAGTAATTGTCCTGTTTTCAATGAATTAGTTCAATATAATAAAAATAATAATGAAATAAAACATCGTTAGGAAGGTATATATGGATTTTAAAAGTAGAATAATTGATTTAGAAAATAAAACTGATAATGATGATTTTTTATATCTTCAAGGAAGTAATAAAGTCTTATTAACAGCACCTCATTCAGTTGAGCAAAGTCTTGATGAAGGAGTTAAATTAAGTGAACCTTATACAAAAGCAATTGCTTTATATGTAGCAAGTGAACTTAATTTAAATGCTCTTGTAAAAGTAAGAGATACTTCTATAGATGCTAATAAAGATGAATATGAAGATTTTAAAACAGAACAAAGAAGAATAATTAATAATAATGGTATACTTCTTTCTCTTGATATTCATGGTGCAAGTGCTCTAAGAGACTTTGATATTGAACTTGGTACAATTAATAATTTATCTGCTGATTATTCTACAATTAATGAACTAAAAGAAGCTTTCCAAGAACAAGGGTTAAACGTAGTTATTAATGATCCTTTTAAAGGTGGAGCAGTAACTAAAAATGTATATGGGTTTACGGATGCCGAGGCAATTCAAATTGAAATTAATAAAAAATTTAGAGATATAAATAATATAGATGGTATAAAAAAAGTATGTGATGCACTTATTAACTTTATTAAACAGTATATTGAGACAACAAAGAGATGAGGTTAAGTATGACTAGAGTAATAATTATTGATGAAATAAAAGAAGAATATGAAACTTTAAAAGAAAGTTTTAAAAATGAAGATGTCTTGATAGTTAATGAAGGAATTGATAATTGGTTAGAACATAATTTTGCTAATGCAATTGTTACTGAATCAACTAAGAATGGGGTACTTGTTGGAGATAGTTCAAGATTAGTTGATAATCTATTTGATGGTGCAATATCTGATAAGGTAAAAAAATGTGTAGATGAGTTTTATATGGGCGAGCTTGAAACAGGTGGTTCATTTATTACTAAAGTTCCTTTTACTGATAGATATGTAATTAATACAACTATTGATGGAAATGATTTAACATCAATTTATAAAGCTACTTTTAATAGTTTATTATGTGCATATAATACTAATATGGAAAGTGTTTTATTATCTCCAATTGGTAAAGATAATAAAGATGTTAATCATAAGTTTTATCTAGATACTTTATATTATGCATACGAGCATGCACGCTTAACTCATGAAAGATATAAGAATGATGAAAAGTATAAATTAAAAAAATTAGTTCAACCCACAGATTCTGTGGTAAAATAGGTATTAAGATGAAAGGAAGATTTTTGTATGGCGAATAATGATTACCACACATATATGGTGCAAAGAAATAAGTACACCGTTAATAAGAATGGTGAAACAATTCAACTTGGTGGTGATTGGTATAGTGTTTATACATCTAAAGGTAAAGTAACAGTATCTGAAGATGTTATTAGAAGTTTAGTTGCTAAAGGATGTTCTGCAAAAGAAATAGAACGTGCTGGAAAGAAAATAAACGACACTTTTAAATTATCTGGTTCTATTATACTTACTCGTGGAACTCCATTTGGAAACACAACAATTTATAGAGAAGATAATGGTTCAATGGAAACTATTAATGATGAAGATGAACAAATGAAAGTAGAATTACAATCTTTAATTGATATGTCTGAAACACAATCTATGGAATTACAATACACTCAAGAAAAGATTAGAACACTTAGTAAAAAAATTATTGATAGTAAATCTAAAGATAATAAGAAAAAATAGGAAGATATAAAGTTGGTATTTTAATAACAGAGTAAAAGGAGATGTATATCTCCTTTTATTATGTGTAAATTATTTACATAGTAAGTGTTAATTTTTTACTCTATATACTCGTAAATAAATGTATAATAAATGTAGAGTAGGAGGTTACTATGAACGAACAATTTAAGGATGTAATTGACAACGTTGTTGCTGCATCACTTACACCTAGAAGAATTAGCAAAGATTCAATTATCAAGAGAACAGTAGTTCCTAAAGATATTGTCGTTAAAGGTGCAGCTGAAGAATTATTAGGCCAATTTGCCGAAATGTATTTAATACCACCAGATGGAAAAATGGAAATAAGTGATAATTCTATTGAAAATGGTTCTGAAGAGGTATATGATAGTGGTAATGAATTAGCCGAAATGGGTGTTGTTAGATGAATGAAGAAACTATAGAATTGTTACAAATTGACAATAAAAGTTATATTATATTAGCTAAGATAGATATTTATACTTATCTTGTTAATGAAGATGACTTTAAAGATATGATTATTATGAAAGATGATAATAATGATTTAATTAATCTTGATAATGAAGAAGAGGTTAATAAAGCATTAGGTTTATTTTATAATAAATATAGAAACATTTAATAAAAGGTTAGATTTCTAACCTTTTTATTTTGATATGAATAATTGACTTAAAGAGATTTTACTTTTATAATAACCGCGTTAGAGAAAAAAGGTGAAGAGTATGAAAAGGGTATTTACTAGAGATCAAGAAATTGAAAGAAGTATAATTACTAAATATAGAAAAGAAATATGGTCTAAGTTTGTTAAAGGTGTAGCAGAGTATGAATTAATAAACGAAGGAGATAATATTATGGTTTGTATCTCTGGAGGTAAAGATTCATTCTTACTTGCTAAATGTATTCAAGAGTTAGAGCGTCATGGTAAATATAAATTTAATGCTAGATTCGTTTGCATGAATCCAGGTTATAGTGAAAAGAATAGAGAACTTATTATTTCTAATGCTAAGGAATGTGGTATTCCTCTTGAAATGTTTGATAGTGATATCTTTTCTACTGTTTATAGTGGTAAGTTTGATAGTCCATGTTACTTCTGTGCTAGAATGCGTAGAGGTACTCTTTATGCAAAAGCTAAAGAACTTGGATGTAATAAAATAGCACTTGGTCACCATTTTGATGATGTTATTGAAACAACTCTTTTATCAATCTTCTATGGAAGTGAAGCTAAAACAATGATGCCTAAACTTCATAGTGATAACTTTGAAGGTTTAGAGTTAATTAGACCTTTATTCTTCGTTAAAGAACATGATATTATTTCTTGGAAGAATTATAATAAATTAACATTCTTAAACTGTGCTTGTAAGTTTACTGAAGAAGCAGCAATTGATGAATCAAAGAGTAAAAGAAAAGAAATAAAAGGGTTAATTAATGATCTTAGAAAGATTAATCCTAATATAGATGAAAATATTTTTAAAGCCATGGATAATGTTAATTTAAACTGTGTTCTTGGTGTTAAGAAAGATGGAGTATATAGATCATTCTTAGATACTTACGACAAATAAAAAGACGCTTCTAGCGTCTTTTTTTTGTTTTCTTCTTTGTTTCTTCTTTACCAAATCTAGCAATAGATATACCGGCAGATACCACTTCAAGAACATTACCAATTAGTATGATATATGCTCCAAGTGAGAAGTTATAGATACCCCACATAATTCCTGCTATTAACATAGCTACACGAATATAAATTGGATTCTTAAAGTATGTTGAGGTAAATAGTAGTAAATTAATTATAAGAGGTAATAAAGAGAATGGTCCATCATAGAAGATAATTGATACTACTACTAAAGAAAGTAAGAATAGATATAAAATTGGACTTGGTATTTTTTTACCATTCTTTTCTAGTTTTAAAAATACTACATCTTTTAATTCTTCTAGTATTTCGATTGCAGCACCAGACCAAGCACCTTTAATAACATATACAATTAAATAACAAAGAGATGCTCCTATTTGAGTAATAAGTATATGTTTTTTCTTTTTAAATTGAACACTCATTACATATAAGAATATTGAAAGAATTGATATTACTATATAAATAGTATTAGTTATGTCATTCATTATAATCACCTAGAATAAGTATATAGTAATTTAATTGTTCTATCAATTAAGTGATAAAAAAATTAACTATAATAGACATTAATATGTTAAAATGTCTTTAAGAGGTATGTTATATGGAAGATAATACAAGATTTAAAGAAGAGGAAGAGTTAACTAACGAAGAAAGACTTGCTTTAATTAAAGAATATACAGAAGATATTAATTATCTTAATGAACAAATTGAAAATGGTCTAAATGGAGAAGCTTTAACTGAAGCTCGTAATGATATCAAATATGATGAAATGAAAATTGAAAAGTTAGAAGAAAAACTTCCTGATGAATTAAGAGGTTCTAGAAAATAGTCTTTGTGACTATTTTTTATTTGTATCAAATATATGTTAAAAGATATTTTTTAATATATTTTTTAAAGTTATAAATGATATAATTTATATGGTGAAGTTAATGAATAATAAGATAGCAATTGTATTAAAAAAATTAGTTGATAAAGGATATGATGCTTATGTAGTAGGTGGTTATGTAAGAGATTATCTTTTAGGTATAAATTCATATGATGTTGATATAGCAACTAATGCTGATCCTAATACAATAAAAGAGATATATAATATAACTTCTAGTATGGATAACTATGGTAGATTTTCTATAAAAGACTCTTTATATAATTATGATATTATGCCTTATAGAGAAGAATACATGTTTGAGAATAGAAAACCTACAGATTATAAATTTATAAATGATATTGAAAAAGATAAAGTAAGAAGAGATTTCACTGTTAATGCTATGTATATGGATATTAATGGAGAAATATATGATCCTTTTAATGGAAAAAGTGATATTGAGAATAAAATCATTAGATGTATTGGTAACATAAGTGATAAAATGATTGAGGATCCTCTTAGAATACTTAGAGCCATTAGATTTGCAACTATTCTAGATTTTAAAATAGAAGATAGTTTACTTGATTTTATTAAATTAAATAGTAGTTTAATAAGCACTATTTCAAGTGATAGAAGAAAGATAGAATTAGATAAAATATTTAAGTGTTCTAATAAAATAAAAGGATTAGATTTAATTAAAGAATTATCTCTTGATAAAGTATTATCTTTAAAATATGATGATGTAAAATATACTATTAGTACTGAAGGTATCTGGGCTCAAATAGAGTCAACAGGATATAACTTTAGTAATCAAGAAAAAACACTAATTGAATGTATAAAGAAAATACTTGAATATGGCATTATTGATAATATAGTTTTATATCAATATGGACTATATCCTTGTATTATTGCTGGTGAAATATTAGGTATAAGTGAAGCACAGATATCAAATGTTTATAAAGATATGCCAATTTATACAAAAAATGACATAAATATAACAGGAAATGATATAATGGATTTACTACATATAAAACCTGGTATAAAAATAAAACAAATACTTCAAGATGTAGAATTAAATATCTTAAATGGAGATATTAAAAACGAGGAAGAAGAAATAAAGAAATATATTATAGAGAATTGGAAGTGATTAGAATGAATGAAGTAGTATTTAAGACTTTAAAACAAAAAGACTTTATTGTTAAAAACTTTGTTTTAAAAGTTGCACATGAACTTGAATTAAGTTTAAGTGATACTATTTTATTAATTTATTTATCTAATCAAGAAGTACCAGTTCTAGATATTGAAAATATAAAAGATACTACATATTTAAGTGAAGAAGAAATACTTAAATCATTTGAAAAATTAACTAGTTTAAATTTACTTGAAGTAAATTTAAATAAGAATAAAGATGGTAAGTTAGAAGAAGTAATATCTCTTGATAGTTTAATTGAAAGTGTTACTCAAGATATAACTACTAATATAAAGAAGAAATCTACAATTGATTTATTCAGTTTAATTGAAAGTGAATTTGGTAGAACTCTTAGTTCCATGGAATATGAAATAATTAATAGATGGGTTAAAGAGTTTGATCCTGATATGATTAAAGAGGCTTTAAGAGAAGCAATATATAATAATGCTAGATCTTTAAAGTATATTGAATCTATTCTTTATAATTGGAAAGAAGAAGGATATAAGTCTGTTGATGATATTCACAAAGGTTATATTGAATATGCTTCTAAAAAGGAAAGCAAAGAATTATTTGATTATAATTGGGTAGAAGATGAAGACTAATACAATAATTGATTATTTAGATAAGATGATTCCTAATGTATATTGTCCTCTTAAATATAATAAAGACTATGAATTATTGATTGCTGTTCTTTTAAGTGCTCAATGTACAGATGAGAGAGTAAATAAAGTTACTCCTGTTCTATTTAGCAAGTATGATATATTTAAACTTGCTTGTGCTAATGAAAAAGACATTGAGGATATTATTAGACCATGTGGTAATCAAGTAAAGAAAAGTAAGTATATAGTGGAAATAGCTAAAAGACTTGTTGAAGACTATGAAGGCAAAGTTCCTAATAATCGCGAATATTTAGAAAGTCTTCCAGGAATCGGAAGAAAAAGTACAAATGTAGTTTTAAATAATATATTTAATGTTCCTGCTTTTGCAGTTGATACGCATGTTTCAAGAGTTGCTAAAAGACTTGGAATAACTAATAGTGATGATGTAAGAAAAATTGAAGAAGATTTAATGAAGAAGTTCCCTGAAGATAAATGGGGAAGACTACATCATCAATTCTTATTATTTGGTAGATATATTTGTAAATCTCAAAATCCTAATTGTAAGGATTGTTTATTTTCTAAGATATGTACATATTACAAAAATACAAATAAATGATTTGTATTTTTTTTATTGGGTGTTTATGATACAATTTAATAGGATATAAGGTGTTGTTTATGAAATCTGTTTTAAAGTGTTTATTAATTTTAAGTTTATCTTTTTTATTCATGGGGAAAGTATATGCATTAGATGAGTATTCAATTACTATAAATGATAATAGTACAGTTGTTGTTAAAAATGCTCTTAATGATTCAGTTATAAGTGACTATAGTAATATACTTGAATATTCTAATGATGTTTTAACTGTAAAAGAAGGAGTATATGTTAATAGAATAGAAGCTTATAAGAATATAACTATAACTTCAAATAATAAGAAAACATATATTAATGTTATTGCTGGTGAAACAGTTGAATTAGTAGCTGATAAACTATATTTTGAAACATATGATAGTGCTGCTACACCATATAATAATCAATTTAATGTTCCAGAGTATACTCATTTTGGAGCTAATAAATTAACAATTAAAGATTCAAATATAAAGATGAATTCTAATAAGGGTACGATGGATAATCAAATCCATACAAATGATTATGATTTATTAATTGAAAACTCAAATATTAATACAACAATATTAGATATATATAAAAACAATACAAATATTATAATTAATAATTCTAATATCTATGCTGCCATTATATATGCAGTAGGAGAAAACCAAAGTGACAAATTAAATATTAAAATAAATGATTCAGTATTGGAATTCTATGAATATCAAGGAAATTCATATATGCAAGCTTATAATGACATAATAGTTAATAATTCTACAATAAAAAATTGTAAAATTATTAATAGTAGAAATTCATTACTACTTGATAATGTTCAATTAATAAAAGGTAATTCAGTTGAACAGGCAATTTCAAGTTCGACTATGACAATAAAGAATTCTAATCTTAATGTAAATTATTATATTGCTGGTAATAATTTATATTTAATAAATACATCTTTAACTGTTATAGGTGACGAAAATAATAATTTTACATTTCAGTCTTCTCAAGGACAAATAAAAATGCCTATTATTTCTATATATGAGAATATTGATTTAAAATCGTCTTCATTAGAAATAGATTCTACTAAAACTAAAGCATTAAATGATGAAACATTACCTCCAATAGCTTTCTTAGGAACTTTTACATCTGATGATCCTAATTTTGTATTTATTGATGATAATAAAAATATTTTAAAAATGTCTCAGGATGATACAACAAATTATGGAGTTTCTTCTTTATTACAAGGAGGTAGTACTTTTAATACATATACTAAAGAATCTGGAGAAAAAGTTTATAAAATAAGAACTTCAAGTGTTGTTAAATATAAATTAAAAATAGTAAATGGTACTTGGGATGATGGAACAACCGAGGATGTTGAAGTTAATTTATTAGATGGTGAGGTACCAAATAAGGATACAATTAAAAGTAAATCTAGTATAGATGGATATGTATTAAGTGTTACTAAAACTGGAGATAATGAATATACTTATGAATATAAAAAAATAGTTAATCCTAAAACAGGAGTATATATTATTTCTATTGGATATGTAATATTTGTTATAGGTTTTCTATTATTTAAAATATATTTAAAAAACTCTAGCTTATTCAAGAGATTATAATTCTTGGAAAATATAAAAACACTATAAAATGCCTTGATAAAAGGCATTTTTTTATGTATAATACTAAAAGTTAGAAAAGAGAGAGATTGAAATGAAAAACGTTAAAGAAGTTAAAATTGAAGTTAAAGGTAAAGATTGGTTAGACGCAATCGATAAAGCTTATAACAAAAATAAAAAAGATATTAAAATGGCTGGTTTCAGAAAAGGTGCAGTTCCTAAAGAAATCTACATTAAGAAAGCTGGTATTGAATCATTATTTGCAGATGCATCAGATATAGCTATTGAAGAAGCTTACAAGAAAGCATTAGATGAATTCAAAGAAGAATTAGTATGTGAACCAAGTGTAGCTGTTGAAAGTTGCTCTAAAGATGGTATTACATATGTATTCACTTTAATTTCTCATCCTGAAGTTAAACTTGGAAATTACAAGAAACTTGGAGTTAAGAAAGAAACTGTTAAAGTAACAGCTAAAGAAGTTGATGAAGAAATCGAAAAGATGAGAGATAGAATGGCTGAAAAAGTTGTTAAAGAAAATGGTGAAGTTGTAGTTGGAGATACTGCTACTATTGACTTTGAAGGTAAAGTTGATGGAGAAGTAATCGATGGAGGAACTGGAACTAACTATCCACTTGAAATTGGTAGTCATTCATTTATTCCTGGATTTGAAGAAGGCGTAGTTGGAATGAAAGTTGGAGAAGAAAAGATTCTTAACTTAAAATTCCCAGATGAATACGTTGAATCATTAAAAGGAAAAGATGTTGAATTCAAAGTTACTTTAAATAAGATTGAAACTAGAGTTAAACCTGAAATTAATAAAGACTTCTTTGAAGATTTAGGAATTGAAGGTGTAGATTCAGTTGAAAAATTAAAAGAACATGTTAAGAAACAATTAACTGATGCTAAGACTAAAGATGTTGAAAATGCTTATAATGATGAAGTATTACATAAAGCATGTGATAACATGAAAGTTGAAATCAATAAAGAAATTATTGATTCTGAAGTTGATAGAATGATCAGACAATATTCTCAAGAATTAAAACAACAAGGATTCACATTCGAACAATACCTACAAATGACTGGTACTAAGTTAGAAGATGTTAAGAATATGATGTCTGAACAAGCTACTGCTAGAATTAAAGTTAGATATTTATTAGAAGCAGTTGCTAAAGAAGAAAAAGTTAAAGTAACTAAAGAAGAAGTTAAAGATTATATTAAAGAAAATGCTAAGAAATATGACATTAAAGAAGAAGAATTCACTGAATATGTTGGTGGAGAAGACGCTATTGAATATGATCTAAGACTTAACAAAGCATTAGATATTATTAAAGAAGCTTAATAAGCTTCTTTTTTATTTCTTAATAGTAGTTTTTATGTTTGTTATTTGAAATTATCGCTAAAAAGTTATATTTGTAGTATACTAAAGTAGAATTATGAGGCATTTATACGGGTTATAACTGTTGGTGAGAGCATGAAAAAAACTATTTATTTATTATTTATACTATTTACTTTATTTTTTTGTATTGATACTGTCTTTGCATCATCTGGTGCTTTGAGAAAGAATTCAATTAAAACTTGTCCTAATGGTGTTACTTATGGATATCACGGAAATGATAAACATTGGCATGTTGCAGAAAGGTCTAACGTTAGTAGTGGTTGGAGTGCAGTAGGTGAACCTTTATCAGGTGATCCATGTCCTAATGGTGGTGGAAACTCTTATCAAAACACTACTAGAAAGATTACAACACCGCCACCAACCACAACAACGACTACTGTTCCACCAACTACAACAACGGCAATTACTACTGAACCAACTACAATACCATCAACAACAATTCCAACTGAGAATAATAGTGTAATTAAAAAAGTTTTAGTTAATAATGATGATATTGGTAGAATTAATAAAGAAATGTCATATATTATTAATTCTAAATCAATAACTATTAATGTTATTCTATCTGATCCGCTTTCTTCTTATGAGATAGAGGGAAACACAAATGATTTTGAATTAGATGAAGAAAGAACTTTTTTAATAAAAGTTAATGAAACCAATGGCGAATATGAAGAATATTTGTTAAAAATAAAAAGAGAACAAGGATATTTATATTCCAAATTAGATGTTTTAAAAATAAATGGTTCTAGTATTTCTTTGGATTCGTCTTATATTGAACATTCATTATTTGCTTGGGAAAATAATATAACATTTGAATATGAGTTGAATGATAGTAATGTTAAAGTAAATTTTTATCAAGGAAATGAAAAGTTAAGCAGTATAAAAAATATTAATTATGATGACAATAATAACAACTTTATTATTGAACTTATTGATGATAATGACAATGTTAAAAATTATTACATTCGTATTTATAAAATGTCTTTAATTGGTTCTTTATTTGTTATGTTATTTACTGCATTAGTTTTTGTTCTTCCTGTCTATTTGATTTATAAAATCATAAAGAAAAAAAGAAACAATTCTAATATGAAACATTTAAAAAATGATGATAAAGAAATTGTTAATAACGATAAGAGTGGAGTTATAAAGGCTAGTGGTAAAAGTAAATTTTTTCCTAAGGTAGGATTTAGGATTCCTAATATTACTAAAAGAATAAGAGCTAATACAACTGAGAAATTTACTAGAAAAGTAAAGAATAGTATTAATCCTTTATATGGAGTTAAAGGTATAGGTTTTTTAAAAAAACCTAAACGCTCTATAAAGAATAAGATTTATCATAAAACGACTTTTGGTATAATAAAGTTTTTTAAATAATATTAAGTGGCCTAAACCACTTTTTTTGTGCTTATTTATTAAAACTAAGGAGCAATTAAATAAATTTCTTTTTTCTTATTTAATCTTGTGCTATTATAGTCGTAAAAGGAAATAATGGTGTTAAGGTCTAGGATAAAAAAACTCCATTTCCTTTTATGCAACAAGATGGAGATAGGTATGAAGATGATAATTTTAGAAGGTTTACCTATGGTAGGTAAAACCACCATTATTCAATACATAAAAAGTTTATGTATTGATAATGTTAAATGTGTCGATGAACTTATAATCGATACGAAAGAATTAGATCAGGATTCTTTTATGAAGAATGATTTAATGAAAATAAATAAGTATAATAGTTCCTTAGTATTTATTGATAAAGGACTAATTAGTACACTTTCATATAATGAAATGCTTGATTACTTAAATGGTAATCCAGATTTAGAACGTGTTAAAGATTGGTTTAAGGAATATGGTGAACCTCTTTATGCAAGAGATGATGTTTATACTATTTATTTAAAGAATAAGAAAATAAGATTAAGAGAAAACAATTCAAGTGCTCCACATGGTTCCGTAGAAAACCAAGAAAAAATGGCAGAGATACTTGTTAATAATATAAAGAAGTTTTGCAAAAACTATGAAATAATCGAATATGAATATGAAGACATGGAGAAATTTGTCGATGAGACTATTAATAAATATATGTGCTCATGATGGAATTGTAAGCCATTATAATGGCGTAGGTTCTATGACTATTCGATATATTAATGTTTTTGACAAAATATGTAATGACTTAAATATAGATTATAAGATTAATTTATTTACTCCTGAATATGATAAAACTTCTTTTGGTTATGATGATTATATTTTTAATAAACATAATAATATGAAGAATGTAACAATTTATCAGATAAGTAATGGAAGTAATAAGACTGTTAATTTTGGAACAGTTAAAAATTGGAAATTATTATGTGAGAATACCGCTAAAGTAATAAATGATATGGACTTTAGTAGTTATGATAAAGTTTTAACTATATGTAATGACACTCCTTTCTGTTGTTTAATTAATAAATTGAAGTGTTTAGATAAACACATCAAAGTATTAATATTACATTCATCTATTAAGATTCATAAAGTTGATTCTGCTATTAAAGATAGTGAGAAAAACTATAATGAAAGACTTGAATGGGAGATGGATGGAATAAATTATATTAACAATGAAAAGAATAGCTATGTAGGAAGTATATGTAAGTTCTTCGAAGATCATTTAGTTAATGAATATGGATTAAATAGAGACTCTATTATTCCTTTATATAACGGTGAATTATTATATGAAAATAAAATATTTAAATATGATAATAATCTAAAACAAATAATAGATGAATTAAATAATTATGATACTATTATGATTTCTTATGGTAGAGCAGAAGAATATAAAAAATTAGATACTTGTTTTAAGTTAGGTAAAGTATTAAATATACCATCAATAGTAGTTGCTCAATTATATTTTAAAGGGCAACCTATTGAAGAATATTATAAAAGGTCTGCAGAAGAAAATGATGGAATACTTTATATAGATCCACCATTTGGATTACCTAATTATATATTAAATAATTTTAAAGGTAAGATTATTTGTTTAATCCCTTCTGAAGAAGAAATAATGGGACTTATTGTTAATGAAGTAAGAAGATTATATAAAGATAATATATTAATCGTTGCAAATGATAAAGGAGGACTTAAAGAACAAATTACGAGTGGCTATGATGGGGTTTTAGTTGATTTAAATAACTTGAAAGAATCTGCATTAGAGATTACTAAATTTCTTGATTTAAAGAAAATGAAGAAGATGGCTTTGAATTCAAGAAAGACATTAGAAAAGAATTATGACTTTTATAAAAATGCAATCAAGTTCATAAATAAGATAATGGAGGTATAGGAAGATGGAATATGAATATTGTTATAAAGTAAAAGATTTAAAGGAGTATTTAGAATATATAGAAAAGAACTATAAATTCGAAGAAAAGTATAAAGAACAAAGAGTAATTTATAGACATGAGAATAATACAATAGCAAGAATTACTTATAAGAAAGATATAATGACTTTAGACTTTAAAGAAAATAAAATGAGTAATGATGATTTAATTGTTAGAAAAGAATCTAAAACTATAAAGTTTGATAATTTAGAAAACTGTGAAGACATTTTATCATTCTTAGGATATAAGAAAGATAATTCTATGTTACGTTATAGAAGTATCTATACTGGTAAAAATATTAAATTTGAAATTGATGAATATATTGAACCAGAGAGTGCTTATGTAGTAAGTTTTGAAGGTGGAAAAAAGACTTGCGATAAAGTAAACGAAGAGTTCCAAGTATTAAATGAAAAATATAAAATTTAAAATAAGTTAACTAAAGAATTTAAAGGGATTTAGATGTAGGAGACTTATTATGAAAAATTTATTACCAAAATTAGAAGAATTAACACCAATTACAAATTCAAATTCTACATTCTATGAGTGTGGGTTTAATGAAGAATTTAGTAATTTAACTGAAAAAAATAAATTGCAAATAATATGTGATATTGTTAAGGAAACTATTTATCCAAATCCTTTCCCTAATCCTGACACAGAATTAATTGATTTAAATGGAAATTGTCATACTGCTTGTTTAGTAGCAATGGATTATTTAAAAGAATTAAATCTTTGTAAAGATGTTAAATATGTAATGGTTAGAAGAAGAAAATTTGATCCAGAAGATATTACTTCAATTCATGCCATGCTATTAGTAACTGGTAATGATGATGTTGTTTATCAATTTGATCCGACTCCATATGTAGGATATAAATTTGGAGCAGTCGAGGATCTTTCTAATCCATTTTATGAAGAATATGTTGAAGTTAATGATGAAATGAAATTCTTTATAGATACTTTTAAAAAGATAATATATTTAGATAGTATTAATTCAATTGATAAAGCATCAGTTAATGAATATGTGGATATTTGTATGTCATCTTTAAAATATAAAATATTAAATGGATATGCAGGAAATGCTTTAAAAGCATTACTTAAGTATATTGAAGATGATGCTTTAAAAGCAAAAATAACTGAACTATTAAAGACACTTAGACCTTATTCTAAAACTAATGTAGAGAAGAAGGATTATCAAAAAGAATTATTAAAGAAACAAGTTGATATTTGGTTTGAAGAATTAAATGATTTAATTAGTTCTAATAAAGATATAAAGAGACAATTAGAATTATCTCAAGCCATTGTTCAAGAATTAAAAATGAATTATCCTGAGAATGAAATATATAGAAATATTGATGGAAAAGAAACAAAAATTTCATTTATTAATCCAAGATATATGTATGAACATGGATTTACTACAATTATGATTAAAACATCAGCTTATTATTTAGGATTACAAGACTATATTAGAAATGTATACACTAGTAAATATCCTTATACAGGAGAATATGATGTTAATTTATCTAAACAAACTGAACAAACAGGTATAAAACCAATGTTATTTAGTCATCCGTTAGGTGAAACTTGTATTAGAGCATTAAGTGGGGACTCAACAGTTATGTTAGTTAAGGGAGATCCAAGTGATGTTTATAAAGATAAGAAATATTTGAGAAATTCTTTATGTGGTGATATGTGGTATAAGGAATACACTTGGTATGATGGTGAACCAATAGTATGGGATCCATTCTCAACTAATTTAATACATGGTACTGATAATTCACCAGAAGCAGCACTTCATTATTCAATAGGAAATCCTGAACATCAAAATATGACAAGATTTATGTATCCAAATCCAAAGTTAGAGTATAAGAGAAAATGATAAAGTTAAGTATTATAATTCCTTTATATAATACTCCTTATGAATTAATAAAGAAGTGTTTGGATACATGTACAGGATTTAAAGATTGTGAAGTAATACTTGTAGATGATGGATCAAGTATTGATTACTCAAGTGTTTTAAAAGAGTATGATATTAAATATTTTAGAACAGTAAATGGTGGATGTGGTCATGCTAGAAATATTGGTATAAAAGAAGCTAAAGGTGAATATATTACATTTCTAGATTCTGATGATACGATTATTCTTTCAAAAGAATTATTAGATTACTTAAATAAATATGATATTTATTTAACTAGAAGCCATATTCTAGAAGAAAAAGTAAGAGATAATAAATCAATATTTGGTTCGGAACTAATAGACAAAAATCTACTATTTAGAGATATGTTTATAATAAATGGTAGAAGTATTGAATGCATCGAACCAGTCTGGGCTAAGTTTTATAAAAGAGAATTCCTATTAAAAAATGGTTTGTTCTTTAATGAAGCTTTAAGAAGAGGCGAGGACGTAATATTCAATTATGAGGCTTATTTAAAAAGTGATGGTGTATATCATTTAAATAAGTTTACTTATGATTATTTAGCAACTAATGAATCAGTAACTAGAAGTTTTGATAGTATAATGGATGTGACTACTTTTCAATTAATGAAAGAATTTGAAATTTTATTTAAAAGAGCTGGTAGTGAAAACAAATACTATAAAGATTATGTTGCTAGACTTGTAGTAAGACTTATGAGAAAGTATTATCCATTTTTAAGTAAAGAAGAATACTATACAAGAGTACAAGACTTATTCAATAATGAATTACTTTATAAATATATTTGCAACATGGATTTAGAGGAAATGGATGACTTAAAAAGAGAATTGTTTACTATTCTTCTTGATAAGGATTCTGAACAATTATATTCTTATTTAAGAAATGTATGTGATAAGAAATTATTAAAGAAATAAAAAAAGATAAGATTATATCTTATCTTTTATTTTGTTTTAATTATATTTAGATATGGAGTAGTGTTAGATAAATCTGGATGTTCATTAACATCATATAAATCTTCAACGTCTAAGAATTTTGCTTCATGTTTAGTATATTTATATTTAGTATATTCTACAGTACTATTATCTTCTTTTACATATGGATAATCTTGTAGCACTTCTCTTATATCATCTACATATGGACTTCTTTCTATATTTATATAGCCATTGATGTAGTTAATTTTATAAGCACAATATTTATGGTGAGCTAATCTTACTTCTCCTGTATTATGAGAATAATTTTGATTCTTTGTCCATCCATTATGAGTTACTGTTCTTGTATGAACTGTTACATTACCTTGAGAATCTTTAGTTGTATATGTTTCTGTTGTTGTATATTCATAATAGTATTCTAAATAATCATGATTACTAGACATTTCATAATATAAATAATCAAAATTATCTATACCATTAAATAAACTATAATTGTTTAATGCTTTATAAAATTCTTCATCTTTCTTTGTTATTTCTATATAATCTTGATTCCAAGTATAACCATTTAAATCGGATTCTTGTTCTGAGTCTTTATATTTCGAAATAGTTATATCATCATTAATCTCTTTAGTATATAAATGAACATGTCTATTATTAGTAATACCACATGATGGTGTAGAACCACATCCTGATAATGTTATTGATGATGCCACTATATAAGGTAATAGTTTTATAATGTTTTTCTTTTTCATATATTTCTTCCTTTTATTGAAGTATATTCTAGGATTTAATTTAGTAGTTGTCAAATCTTTTTTTTGTGATATAGTATAGTCATTATTTTGTAAGGGTGATTTATATGGCTGCCGTAGAATTTGCAGATAACAATGGAGGATATGAAAAGTTTTATGCTTTAGTAAATAATCTTGAAGGTATATTTGCTAAAGTTAATGAAATGAAAAAGTATAAACTAGATATTAGTTACTATGAAGAAAAATTAGAAGAGTTAAAGAAAGAATTTAATCTTCAAGATGAAATGCTTAAGAGTACAAATATTACTTTTGAGAATATGAGAATAGATCTTGAAATATTTGCTTTAAGTGAATGTAATAAAAAGTTGGAAAAATTAACTATTGAATTCGAGAATAATATTACTCCAATTTATAATATGTATTTATTATCTAAGAGTTTAGATAAGAAGTTTAAAGATGATAATAATGATGATTTAGAAGAAGTTATTTCTAAATGTATGGAATTAATGAAGAATATTAATAATATTCCTACTCATAATAATATTGATATTATTAATTTATATGAGAAAACCCATGAAACAATTCTTAATGGCTTACTATATGAAGCTGTTTATAATAGACATGATTTATTAGAATTTATTAAGAATAGTAATAATTCACATACAAGAGAAACACTAGGTAAATTAATTAGAAATAATATTACTAAACTATTAGCAAATGGTAAGATAAAAGAATCAGATGTAGATAATGATATTATTAATAATTTAAATGAAGGATTAGGATATGATTTCTTAAGTAATGAATTTATTGAATTATTATCTAAGAAAAATATGTCTAAGAAATATGAAAAGATAGAATCTGAAAAAGAAGAAACTATTAATGATTTAAAAACAAGAATTAATAAATCATTATCATTAAGAGATGATTATGAAATTGCTCTTAAAAATGGAAAAGCTACACTTAAGAAGAAAATGTTTGAACTTGCATTAGCAAGAACTACTTTATGTGCTTTAGCTTTATCACCTGCAATTATTATTGGTGTAAGTGGTCATATTGGAAGAACAACAAGTGAGAAAATTACAGAATATGCTACTATTACAAGAGAAGTTAATTTATCTGATAATAGTATTGTTGGAGAAGAAAAGAAAGAATATGATGATGCAGAAACAAGTTATGTTGCTACTATTACTACATATGAACCTTGGAAGAAAAATCCAACTGGAGTGGGTTATATAAGAAACTGTGTAGCATATGAATATGTTACTCCTGAAAATGTAGGAGAAGATTATCATATTAGTGAAGAAGATATTAAAGGTAATATTAGAGAAAAATATAGATATGTAGAAGCTAAAGATCAATTAAGTGAAAATGATTCTATGACAGATTCTGAAATCCATGTTACTGAAACATATCAAAATAAGAATGATTCAAGAAAGAGTACTAGATATATAATTCCAGGATATATAATCGGTTCTATTCTAAGTATCATTGAACAATATGCTTTATTTGCTGCTTGTATATATCAAACTCTTAAAGAAAAAAATGATGAAGCAAATGAAGATAAGAAAAAATTAAAAGATAAAAACGAATTATTAGAAGATAAAGTTAAGAAGCATAATGATGAATGTAGAACGCTTGCTTTAGAAGCTGAAAAATTGAATATTACTTATAATGCAGGTATTGATGTTAAAAGATTACTTAAAAAGTAATCTTTTTTTGATAGTTAAATTATTGTATAATAATAGTGGTAATTTGGATTAATTACCGAATAAAAAGGAGTATTTACTATGGAACAAATTAAAACTCAACAAGATTTATATAATAAACTTAAACCAGCTTTAAGAACTAAGAAACATGAATTATATAATGAAGGTTTTAAAGTTATAAGAGAGATTGATATTTGGAATTGTTGTAAAGAACTTTTCTGGAAAAAGAGTCCAACTTTATCTTTAGCTTCCATGGTTAATGATATACTTAATACAAGTACTGAAGACTTTGAAAAGTATATGATGAATGTTATTAAACAGGATGGTGATCAATAATGCGTGAAGAGAATATTTTAAAGAATATTCTAGATAAATGTAATGAGAATAACTATTCTTTAGAAGATATAGAACTTGTAAAGAAATCATATGAATATGCAAAAGAAAAACATCAAGGAATGATGAGAAAAAATGGAGATAATTTTTTAATTCATCCTTTAACAGCTGCAGAGATTGTTGCAAACCTAAACTCTGATGTGACTACTATTGTTTCAGCTATGGTTCATGAATCTGTTAAAAGAGGAACTGGTGACTTAGATGAAATAGAAAAGTTATTTGGAGAAGATGTTAGAAATATTGTTGAATCATTGATGAAAGTTAATAAATTACATTTAGTAGATGATTCAGAATCAAGTGCCTTATATTTAAGAAAAGTACTAGTTGCTTTATCGGAAGATGTAAGAGTTATAATTGTAAAACTTGCAAGTAGAATACATAATTTAAGAACTATTGAAGGAATGACTCCTGAAGAGGGAAAAGCAAAAGCAAGAGAAACATGGAATGTACTTATTCCTATTGCTCATAGACTTGGAATTAATCAAATTAAGTCTGAGTTAGAAGACTTATCATTTAGAATTTTAAAACCTGATATCTATGAAGAAATAGAGTCGGAGTTACCACTTCCAAGACAAGAATTAAATGTAATGCTTAATGAAGTCATGGATGAGATAAGTGACGAAATTCGTAATAATGGTATTAATTTTGAGATTAAGTGTAGAGTAAAATCAGTTTCATCTATTTCTAATAAACTTACTAATGGTCATACATGGAATAAGATATATGATATTTTAGGTATAAGAGTTATATGTGATGAAATAAGTGAATGCTATTTAATAATTGGTTTAATTCATGCTAAATATAGACCAATTCCTAAACGTTTTAAAGACTATATTGCAATGCCTAAAGGTAACTCTTATCAATCACTTCATACAGGTATATATGGACCTGAAGGAATTCCTATTGAAGTACAAGTAAGAACAAAAGAAATGAATGAAATTGCTGAGCATGGTATGGCTTCTCACTGGTCTTATAAAGAGCATGGTGTTAAAGCTGCTCTTAAAGTCATGGAGCAAAAACTACAAATGTTTAGAAATACAATTGATGCATCTAATGATGATATTCAAGATGATGAACAATTTGCAGAATCTGTTGGAAGTGAAATACTTGCTAAATCAATATATGTTAATACTCCATCAGGAGATGTAATTGAACTTCCTGAAGGAGCAACACCAATTGACTTTGCATATAGAATTCACTCAAAAGTAGGAGATACATGTGTTGGAGCAATTGTTAATGATAATATTGTTACACTTGATTCAACATTACATGATGGAGATGTTGTTAAGATTAGAACTGATGCTTCATCAACTCCTAATAAAGATTGGTTAAACTTTGTCAAAACTACTCAAGCCAAATCAAAGATTAAATCATTCTTTAGCAAACAAGATAAAGAAGAGTATATTGAACGTGGTAGAAATTTACTTGAAAAAGAAATTAGAAGACAAAAGTTAGGTTTAAATGATACTTTAAGTGATGATAATATAAATAAACTTATTAATGAATTACATGTTGGTTCATTTGAAGATGTACTATTATTAATTGGATCTTTAAGATATACACCAGTTTATATAGTAAATTTAATTTTCCAAGATAAAGAATCAGTAAGTGATGCTTTATATGATAAAGTTAATAGAAATTCTATTACTAATGTTAATAACTATAAGAATGATATTATAGTATCTGGTTTTGATGATTTACTTGTTAATTTAGCTAGTTGTTGTAAACCAGTTCCAGGAGATGAAATAATTGGTTATATTACTAAAGGAAATGGTATTACAGTTCATAAAAAAGACTGTGTTAATATAAGTGGTATAACTGAAAGACTAATTAATGCTGAATGGAATGAAAATAGTAATGTAGAAAATAGAATATATATTTCTAAAATCAGAATATTCTTACAAGATGATAAGTTTGATTTATTATCTATTGTAGCTAAAGCTACAACAAGAAATATAATTCTTTCAAATGTTAATGAAATGAATCATGGTTCAAGTATTTCTTATGATATAGTTGTTAAAGTTAAAGATAAAGATTCACTTGAATTATTCATGGATGATGTAAAAGTATTACCATTTGTTAGAGATGTAAGGAGAGTATAATGAAACTTGTTATACAAAGAGTAAAACATGCATCTGTAAGTGTAGATGGTAAAGTAGTTAATAAAATAGAAAAGGGTTTATGTGTACTTGTTGGAGTAAATGTAGAAGATACAATTGAAGATGCTTTAAAATGCGCATACAAAACTTTAAACTTAAGAATATTCGATGATGAAAATGGAGTTATGAATAAGTCAATACTCGATGTAGGTGGAGAAATACTATCTATTTCTCAATTTACTCTTCAAGCTAATACTAAAAAAGGACATCGTCCTAGTTATATAAATGCTATGCGTGGGGAAGATGCTATTAAATTATATGAAGCATATAATGAAGAGTTAAATAAAGAAATAAAGACTTATCCAGGTGTATTTGGTGCCGATATGTTAGTTGATATAGCTAATGATGGACCAATTACTATCATCATAGATACAAAAGAGTAATAAAATACTCTTTTTTTATGTTATAATGTTTGTAGGTGATTATAATGAATTTCTTACGTGATAATACTTGTGATGAATTTATTGATAGCTTATCTTATAAAGATCTTGCTTTTATGAAAAAATTATTAAAGAAGATTGCTCATAGTGAATCATATAGAAGTGTCGAAACAAAAGAAGGATTCCAATATGAATTTTTTGATAATGAAGAAGAAATTAGAAATGCAATAAATTATCATTATAATAGAGAAAGAGAATTAAAAAGACAAAAGAAAAGAAGAAGACAACAACGTCTTCAAAACTTATTTAATACAAAGAAAAAGCATTAGTTTATACTAATGCTTTTATTCTTCATTTGTAACAGCATTTGCTGCATCCATGTAGGCTCTGAATAATCCTCCAGCACCTAATTTAATACCTCCAAAGTATCTAACTACTGCAACAAGAGAGTTATCTAGTTTTTTTCTTTCTAGTAAATTATAAATTGGCATTCCTGCTGTATTAGATGGTTCTTTATCATCTGATTTAGATGCTGTTCCGTTTACTTTGTAGGCATATGGTATATGACGTGCTTTTTTATGTTCTTTATGAAGTTCATCTATTATTTCTTTTGCTTCTTCTTTTGTATCTATTTCATATAGATAACCTATAAATCTAGACTTCTTAATTATAATTTCTTCAGTTTTAATTAGTTTCATACTACCACCTGTAATTATTATACTATTTAACTAATCTTTTGTATGCAATTTGTGATTGTAATTTAAGGAGTTCATAACTAGAATTATCTTCTAAGAAGTTTACATTTCCACTTTTTAAGAAGTCTTCTAGATTGTCTTTGCTACTTGTCATTAAATCTTTATATTCTTTTAATCCTTCTTCTTGATCATTAATTGTATCTACATATAATTTAGAAGCAATCATGAAAGAAGTTAAATAATTAGTGGAAGTAACTAAATCATGTATTCTTAATCTACTAAGTGTTTCTTCATCATAAAAAGCTTTTAAATTTTCAATACTAAAGCCATTAATTAAGCTACTATCATATTCTTTTAAAGAAGCAATAAATTTTCCTAATTGTAAATCCCAGATAAGTCTACTAAAATATTGAAGCTTATTATTTATTAGTAATCCTTCAGGAATTACGTATCTAGAGTTTTTGTCTAAACTATGCATCATTAGAAGTTCAAAATAATAACTAGATATTTCAATAAGAGAATATTTAACAAACTTATTTAAATTACTTCTAAATAATCTATTTTGAATGTAATGACCGAATTCATGAGCAAGTTTAGAAAAGTCATCCATGTTATTTCCTCTTATGATTGATAATCTTGTATTATTATCTGTTTCATAAGAACTACCTCCATAATAACCATTTTGAATATCAGTAAACTCTATAATATCTAAGTCGTTAGCAAAGAATGATGCATAAGCATTAATTATATCTTTATCATCTAAAGAAAGAATAAATCTTGTAACTTCTGTAAATAATTCTTCTTTAGAAGCTTTATAATTAAGACTAACATATCTAGTTGTTTTCAAATAATCAAAATCAAGTCCATTAATAAAACTATGTAATGGCTTAGAGAATTTCTTTAAAGTTGTATCATCTTTTTTATATATTTTTTTAAATGCTTCTAATTTAAAAGGATAGTAATAATTCTTAGCTGCTTCTTTATCGATTTGTGATTTTATTTCCATACTTTTTTCCATAATTAACCCCTCATATTGCAACATATAATAGCAAATTATTTGTGTTAGTGCAAATATTTAAGAATTATTATATAATAACCTCAAGAAAGGAGTTTTTGTATGAATCCAAGATTAGATTATTTAAAAGAAAAATTAAGTTTAGTTCCTCATAAACCAGGTAGTTATCAATATAGAGATTCTAATGGAGTAATTATATATGTAGGTAAAGCTAAAGATTTAAAAAATAGAATGACTTCATATTTTAATGGTAAACAAACTGGTAAAACATATGAACTTGTTAAAAATATCTATGATTTTACTTTTATTGTTACATCATCTGAACTAGAGTCTTTTCTTTTAGAAATTAACTTAATTAAAAAATATAATCCTAAATATAATATACTTCTTAAAGATGATAAGAGTTATCCTTATATTGAACTTGTAAAAACTCCTTATCCAGAACTAAAAGTAGTAAGATACTTAAATATTAAGAAAAGAGAAGGTAGAGTCTTATATGGACCATTTGTTAATGCTACGGCAGCAAACCATATAGTAAGACTTTTAAATGAAATATATCCTCTTAAGAAGTGTAACGGTCTTCCTAAAGAAGTATGTCTTTATTATCATATACATGAGTGTTTAGGTTACTGTGTTAAAAATGTTCCTAAAGAAATGCAAGAGGAAATTATTAATGATATTACATCATTCTTCAATGGTAATGATGATGTAATAGTTAATAAGATACATGAGAAAATATTAAAAGCAAGTGAGAATCTTGACTTTGAAAGGGCTAAAGAATTAAAAGAATATCTAGACTATGCAAATATAATTCAAGAAAAACAAAAGATAGATTCAAGTGATTTAATTGATAGAGACGTAATTAATTATTACTATGATAAATCATTTGCTTCAATACAAATATTCTTTATTAGAAAAGGTAAGTTAATTGGATCTAAGAATGAAATAATTAATATTCAAAGTGATGATGAGATCGAGGAAATTGAAACTTATATTGCTTCATTTTATCAAAGACATGAAATACCTAAAGAAATTATTATTCCAAATACAATTAGTAAAGATATTTTAAATGAAGCTATAAGTAATAACTTTATATATGTTGAAAAGGGTAATAAGAAGAAGATATTAGATTTAGTTTATAAGAATGCTAAGATTAATCATGAAAATAATTTAAAACAAAATGTTAGAAAACTAGAAAGAACTAAAGGTGCTAATGAAGAATTAGAAAAACTTCTAGGAATAAAAGTACATAGAATAGAGTCATTCGATAACTCTCACTTATTTGGTTCTTTTGCCGTAAGTGCTATGGTTTGTTTTATAGAAGGTGAACCTGCTAGAAATCAATATAGAAAGTTTAAAGTATCAATGGATGTTAATGATGATTATGGAACTATGAGAGAGGTAACTTATAGAAGATACTTTAAAGCTTTAACTGAAAAAACTCCACTTCCTGAGTTAATACTTGTTGATGGTGGAATTGGACAAATACATGCAGTTAAAGAAGTAATAGATTCTCTTTATTTATCTGATAAGATTAAAGTATGTGGTTTAGTTAAGAATGATAAGCATATGACAAATGCTTTAATGGATGGAGATACTGAAGAAGTATATGAAATAGATAGAACAAGTGATTTATTCCATTATTTAACTTTTATTCAAGATGAAGTACATAGATTTGCTATTACATATCATAGAGAGTTAAGAAGTAAAGGTTCTATTTCAAGTATATTAGATAATATTGATGGAATAGGAGAAGTTAGAAAGAAACAACTATTAAAGAAATTTGGTAGTGTTAAGAAGATGAGTGAGGCATCTATAGAAGAATTATCTCAAGTACTTCCTGAAACAGTAGCAGAGAATTTAAAGAAATATTTAGAAGAATACTTAAAACAAAAATAGTATTCTTCTTTTTTTGACTTTTTATATTTGTAGATTTATAATAAGCAGCACTTAAAGGGGTTTATTATGAAAAAATACGATGAAATGCCTATCAAAAATTTAATGATAAGAAGAAATACAGTTAGAAAACTTGCTAATATATCATGGGCAATTAGTGCTTTTGGTCCTTGGATTGCACCTGTACCAGAGATTAAACCATATATGAGTATAGGTTTAGTAGCTTATTTTGGATTAACTATGTATAAAAATTTGGCTATTGATAAAGGAATTGCTGAGAATAAAGATTATTTAGAGTTTCAAAAAATATATTCTGAAGTATTAGATGAAATGGTTAACTTATCTAATAATTTAGATAATAAAACTGTTATGGAACATTACACTTTATATCGTGGATTATTGGAAGATAATATGTTATCTTGTGGTAAATCTGATAATAGATATCAGGATACTTATTTTGAACCATTTGTGGCACCTGAATTTACTTTAAATGGACATGGTGTATGTAGACATCAAGCTGCTATGGGTTGTGATTTCTATTCTAAGTTAGGAATTGAAAACAACTTTGAAGTATGTAATTTCTCTGTTGATTCATCAGTTTTACCTGATTTAGATAGTATATCAGATTCTATAGAAAAAATTATTCTTGCTGCTAAAGAAGATGGTAGGGAAGAAGATGTTGTTTTACTTAATGGTTTTCTTGATGAGATTATTGATATAAAAAATGAATCATCAAATAAAAAGAAAAGAAAGAACAATCACGTAATTATGAAAGTTAATGAAGGTGATAATACGTACTTGTTAGATACTACTCAAAGAACTTTCTATACTGCTAGTGATGAAGCTAATATTTTCCGTGATAATAAAGGTAAAATGATTGATACGGGTATAAGTTCTAAAAATAAGAAATATCATGCTAAATTAAGTCCTACTATTGCTACTCATAATATTCCAACTAGTAGTGAACTAACAAATGAATATAGAAAAAGTATTCTTAAATATGAAGATAATTTAGATATGATTATTAAATTTAATCTTGAGAATCAAGATAGACTTGAAAGAGCTGAAGAAATATATATTAGATCTTTAAGAAAATAATATGTAAATACTAAGTGTTTAAATTGAAGTAGTACTATATTTATTATAAAATTATTATAGGAGTGATTTTATGAATAATAGCGGTCTATTAAGAAGAGGATTATTATATATTCTTGCAATACCAGTTGGAGTATTCTTGTTTACTGTATTCTTTGAAGTAGCTAATACTTATTACTGGCAATGGAGACTTGATAAAACTACTAAAGAAATATTAACTGAAGCACTTAATAATAAAAATTATGTTACTGAAAGTGATATTGAACAATATGCTTTATTAAAGTTTAAAGATACTAAATATGAATCAGTTAAAGTACTTGTTAGTCTTACTAAAGAAGGAGACAAGGATGTTTATATTTTAAGTAATCAAATAAAACATTTTTCTATAACAGGATACTTATATAGTTTAGTTAAAACTGGAGCAGATGCTGATAAATATACTATTTCAGTATATTCTGGATATCGTGATGATTATAATGAACCTGTTGTAGAAAAAGTAAAAGATATTACTTCAACAGATGATAAAGTATATACACCAGAAGAGTTAGAAGAAATGGAAAAAGCAACTTCTACAACTAAAGTTGTAAATAACGATGGTTTAGCATAATAATAGGCATATTATTTTTATCATAAATGTGATAAATATGTTTGAATTATGCTTATATATATGGTAAAATACCAATAGTTTTGATAAAAAAGGAGGCACATATAATGGCTAAAAAATCAGGAAGCACAAAAAAAAGTGGTGCTAGACATAATGTTGGTTTAAAGAGTACTGCTAGTGGATATATGCTTAGACCTACTACAAGAAATACTAAAAATGGAGAAAAGCTTGAATTAAGAAAGTATGATCCAATTACTCGTAAAGTAGAAGTATTTAAAGAAGTTAAAATCGCTACTAAGAGTGCTAAGTAGTAGAAATATATAGATAAAAACTAAAGAAAGGAGTATTCCTATGAACATTAGTATTAATGATATTAAAAATGGTATGACTATTATTGTTGATGGTAAATTATGTATGATTGAAGATTTCCAACATGTTAAACCAGGTAAAGGTTCTGCATTCATGAGAATGAAATTAAGAAACTTAAGAACTGGTGCTTTAGTTGAAAATACTTACAATACTAATATTACTGTTGAAAGAGCAAGAGTAGATAGATTACCTATGTCATATTTATATGCAAACGGTGATGAATATGTATTCATGAATAATGAAACATATGATCAAATGGAAATTTCTGCTGATAAGTTAAAAGAACAACTTAAATTCTTAAAAGAAGGAATGGAAGTTCAAATCGTAACTTATGAAGGTGAAATTTTAGGTATTAATTTACCAGATAAAGTAGAATATGAAGTAACTGAAACAACTGATGCTGTTAAAGGTAACACTTCAAATAATGCACAAAAAGATGCTACTATTGAAACTGGTTATGTAGTAAAGGTTCCTTTATTTATTCAACAAGGAGAAAAAATTCTTATTACTACAGCTGATGGAAAATACGCAGGAAGAGCTTAGGCTCTTCTTTTTTTGTCTAGTAAATGTCTTTGTACTTTACGGTTTTTCCTTTGTTTATTATAATTAAGGTAGATAGATGGGTGATAGTATGAAAAATGTTTTATCCTTTAAATTTGGAAAAGGTAAAATACCTTTCTGGGAAATATTTTTAGTATTATTCATTCTTTATATGTTTATAATTTGTTTATTCTTAGGAATAGGTATTATAAGTCGTGGTAATAATTCAGTTAATGTAACTAAAGAAGATGTAGATGTTTCTGTTTTATCAATAATAACTGACTTTAATAAAATACCTGAAGAGTTTTATAATGAAACTTCAACTGATGGTATAACTTATCGTGACAAGTATAATAAGAATTATAAAAAATATATTAGTAGTAATAAAAATGATTTAGTATTTGATAATATGAGAATAGACTATTTTGGTGGAATAGGACCCTCAATATATAAGATTAATTTTAATAAGAATAATTGGTTCTTATTTAATTCTTTAGAAAAGAATTTAAGTCAATCAAATATATATGTTGTAGATACTTTAATGAACTTTCACAAGTTAGATGTTGATATAGAAAACATTGCTAAAGATTATACTGAGAATGAAGGTTATAAAAAGATTAGTTTAGGTTCTTTTAACTTTTATTATTCATCAGAAAAAGATCATTTCTATGGTTATGTATTTATTGATAGTGATAGTGAAAAAAACTATTATTTTACTATTAGTGGTGTTAATTATGGTTTATCTTATCAATCATATATTAAGTTCTTTGATGCAATTAATAGAAATATAGAAATTACTGTTAATAGTGGTTATAATGACATTGGTATTAGTTTAGGTAAAAAGTATACTGATTTAAAAGTATCTAGTAACTTTAAGATGGATTTAAATACATATTTTTATATAAATTATATTAATAATGGTCTTAAACACTCAAATAATGAAATAAGTATTATAGAGAAGAGTGACATTAATAATAACTATATTATTACTTATGTCGATAAAGATATTTTGGAATTTACTAAACCTACTAAAAAGTATGGCTATCTTCCTTATACATATAATGATAAGAATATTTATTTAAAATATAATATTAAAGATTATCCTGAATTCAATTATTCATTAGGTGCTTTTGATGGAGTAGTATTTGGAGATTCAGAGGGATCAATATATATTGATTTTAATGAAACAATTGAGTTTGATTCTCAAGAAGTATTAGAAAAAGAACTTACTGATAAGCTAGGAATATTATTAAAATAAAAGATTTAGAAAATTCTAAATCTTTTTTTGTGTTATAATGGTTTTAGAAAATGAAGTGATGATAATGAGTATATTTAAAGATGGTTTAATTGGCTTAGCTGTTGGTGAAGCATTTGGAGTTCAATTAGATAATGAAGATATGAATTTAAAGAATCCTGTTACTGAAATGGAGAGTTTTCGTGCATATGATGTAGAAGGTGGATCATATTCTGATGATACTGTTAGTGTGTTAGCTATCATGGATTCATTTAGTCACAAGAGAATATTTGATATGAATGATGTATCAGATAGATTATGTGATTGGATAAATGAAAATACTTATTCATCTGCCGGAACACTTTTTGATATATCAAAGACATTAAGACTATCTTTAATGGATTATTGGAATACTCATGATGCAACTATCAATGGAAGAATGGAAGATAGTAAGCAAGATGCAAGTGTACTTACACGTATATATCCTCTTGCTATATATTTATATAATAAAAAAATAGATGAAGATACTTTGTTTAATTTAGTTAAAGAGTTTTCTTTAATAAGCCATAATAATGAAATGTCATTTTTAGGGGCTTTTATCTATTTAAAATATATTCTTTATCTTTTTAATGGAAGCGACAAGAAAAGTGCTTTAACTTCAGTTAAAAGATATAACTATAAGAAATACTTTAGTGACTCTGCTATAAGTAAGTATGATAGAATTCTTAAAAGTAATATAAAAGACCTAAAAATAAAAGATATTAAAGATGATGATGGAGTAGTAAGTATATTAGAAAGCTCTCTTTGGGTAATACTTAATACAGATAATTATAAAGATGCTCTTGTGAGTAGTTCTGCAATAGGTGGAGCAAACGGGGTAAGAGGAAGTGTAACAGGTCTTCTTGCTGGTATTATTAATGGTAAAAAATCTATTCCTAAAGAATGGGTAAGTTCTTTAAAAAGAAAAGATTATATAGAAAAGATTCTTAGAATATATGTATCTGTAATTTAAGTGTAGAATAATGTAAATGTTGACACTTAATATGTTAAATGTTAAAATTATTTATGTAAAATGAGATGAGGATGATTGATATGGAACAATTAAATAAATTACTACAAGACATAGGAATTTCTAAAGTTAGATTAGCTAAATACTTAGGCGTATCTAGACAAATGGTTTATAATTATTTAGGTTTTGATTCTATTGAAAAATGGCCTAAAGATAAGAAAATGTTACTATTAAAATTATTTGATATAGAAGATTGTGACGATGATACAATTGAAAATATTGAACTTACTAATGACTATTTAAATGGTGTTGAAGCAAGACTTCAAGAAGGTGTTAGAGAAGCTCAAGAAAATGACTATTTAGATTTAAAAGGACTAAAAAAGGAAGAACATGCATTACTTTCTGATATTACATATTTAATTAAAGAAATGCTTACTGATTCTCCTAATCATGAAGAATATTATTATACTCTTCAATATGTTTATCATATGTTACTATCTATTGATAATGTACCTGAGATTAAATATTTACTTGCATATCTTTCTAAATCATGTGGATTTATTAAACCAGATGTATTTAAGTTTAATGAAGAAAAACAATTTACTTTTGAAGGTATAATTCATTCAGCGTTTACTTTATATAATTCAGGAGATTCTGCTTTAAAGAAAAATAATATTATCAAATCAAGAGAAAGATTTGTTCAAGAAATTGAAGCTAAGAATGAAGAAAAATTAAGTAGAACTCAACAACTTAATACATTAAAAGTTCAAGCTTTAAGAGAACTAGGATATGATTCTATTAATCCAGAGAATGCTTCTGAAGTTTGGGAAAAGATGGCTGAAATAGAAGCTAGAAGATTTAATTAAAAAATATCTCGTAATCGAGATATTTTTTTATTTATATGGTATTATATTATTAGTTATAAAAATTAAGGAGAGATTTTCATGTGTGGTATAACTGGTTTTGTTTCCAAGATTGATAATAAAGAAGAGATTATTAAAAATATGAATAAACGTATTGAACATAGAGGACCAGATGGAGAAGGTATTTATGCTGATAGTTTAGTTGCTTTAGGACATAAAAGACTTTCTATAATTGACCTTTCTACAGGTGGTCAACCTATGTACAATAAAGATAAAAGTGTAGTTATTGTTTTTAATGGTGAAATATATAACTTTCAAGAATTAAGAAAAGAACTTGAAGGTAAATATAAATTCCAAACTAAGTCGGATACTGAAGTATTAGTACATGGTTATGAAGAATGGGGACATGAATTAACTAAGAAGTTAAGAGGTATGTATGCTTTTGCTATCTGGAATAAGAAAACAAAAGAACTATATATGGCAAGAGATGAATGGGGTATTAAACCTTTATATTATTATGAAGGAGAGAATACACTTATATTTGCATCTGAAATTAAAGCATTCTTAGATCATCCTGAATTTAAGAAAGAATTTAATGATTCTATACTTGCTGCTTACCTTTGCTTTAACTCTGTTCCAACAGAAGAAACATTCTTCAAAGGTGTTAAGAGACTTCTTCCAGGTCATCAATTAATTTATAAAGACGGTAAGAAGAAAATTGAAAGATTCTTTAAGATGGAATTTGTTCCAACTGACAGACCAATGGAAGATATTGCTAAAGATATTCATGAAGCAATGGTTGATTCAGTTAAACATCATCAAATTGCCGATGTAGAAGTTGGATCATTCCTTTCAAGTGGAATTGATTCTTCTTATTTAGTTTCACTTGCTAGACCTGATAAAACATATACAGTAGGTTCAAGTGATAAACGTTATAGTGAAATAGATCAAGCAAAAGAACTTGCTGATAAATTAGGAATTCATAATAAATCAAAGAAAATTAGTAAGAATGAATATATAAAAGCATTCCCAAGAATTCAATATTATATGGATGAACCTTTAGCAGATCCAAGTGCTATTGCTTTATACTTTGTTGCTGAACTTGCAAGTAAAGATGTAAAAGTAGTAATGTCTGGAGAAGGTGCTGATGAATTCTTCTGTGGATATGGAACATATTTAGAAGAGTTATCTGCTCCTGGATATATGAAGATACCATTCTTCATTAGACATGCTATTTCTAATGTAGCAAGCCTATTTGGTGATGTAAAAGGATTTAATTTCCTTTATAGAAGAGGACAAAAGTTAAAAGACTATAATATTGGTCTTGGTAGAGTATTTATTGATAAGGAAGCTCAAAATATTATTAAACTTAAAAATCAAATACATACTAAAGATATAGTTGCTCCTTATTATGCTGAATATGAAAAAGCTGATAATTTAGTACAAAGACAAGTAATAGATTATTATTTCTGGTTAGTTCAAGACTTCTTACATGCAGTTGATAGAAATACTATGATGTTTGGATTAGAGGCAAGAACACCATTCCTTGATAAGGAAGTATTTGAAGTTGCAAGAAAGTTGCCAAGTTCTGCAAAGATCAGTGGTACCACTACTAAACCTGCGTTAAGACTTGCAGCTAGTAAATCTATTCCTAATGAATCATATAATAGAAAGAAATTAGGTTTCCCAATTCCTTTAAGAGAATGGATGAAAGACCAAGATTTATATGATGAAATAAAGAGTAAGTTCATGGGAGAAACTGCTGCAAAATTCTTTAAACAAAAGAAGATTTTAAAGCTTCTTGATAAACAAAGAAAAGATCCTAAGAATATGTATAAGAAAGTATGGACTATTTATACATTCATTATTTGGTATGATCAATTCTTTGGAGAAACTGCATAATTAAACAAATAGATGAAAATCTATTTGTTTTTTAGTGTTATAATGAAAGTACGAGGTGTACTTTGATGAATCTTTATGAAAAGTATATAAATGGTATTATTTCTTATGAAGAATACTTTGATAAAGTATCTCTTTTCACTTTCATGTTAGTACGTGGTTATTCTTCTTTTTATAATTTAAATGAAGAAGAATTTTTTAATACTTTTGATGATAATTATATGTTCTTTTACGAAAGTGAAAGAGAAGAAGTACTAAACTTTTATGGCCCAGCAGTAGATAAAAATCTTATGAAAAAAGTTTATTTTGAAGAAAAAGAAAAAAGAAAAAATGCTTTTTCTTTTGATAATAGCAGAATAATTAAAGAAACAAGTGATAAAGATATAGATATTCTATCTACAAGAGGATTAATTAGAGAAAGTAATGAAGACTTTGCTGCAGTCATTGATAAAGGAGAATATAAATTATTTGTTTTGTGTGATGGAGCAGGAGGCTCTTTTGAAGGTGATATTGCTTCTAAAGCTTTAGTTACAACAATTGTTGATTATTTTAAAAACAAAAATTTGAATTTACAAGAATGCATAGGAGAAGTATTTGAATTATCTAGAGTAAATATTTTAAAGAATACTAAGATAGGTGTTACAACTCTTACTATGGCTCTTGTAACTCCAAATAATACTTATATTTATAATATAGGAGACTCCAGAGCTTACTATATTAAGAATAAAACTTTAGTACAAATTACTAATGATGATAATCATATCTGGGATTTATATTTAAAAGGAAAAGTTAGTAAAGATGACTTAAGATTTATAAAAGATAAAGGATATTTAACTACTTATGCAGAAGGAATGAATAGATGGGATTATAAAATAGATACACATGTTATTAATGACTATGACGGTTTATTTTTATGCAGTGATGGAGTGTCTTCGGTTTTAAGTGATGCGTTAATTTTAAAGTGTATTTCAAGTGAAGAACCACTAGAAAAACTTCTTACTTTATCTACACTTGGTGATATTGAAACATATCAAGGAAGTACATTAGAAAAAACAAGAGGAATTGTACCTGGGAATGATAATGCCACAGCTATATATATGAAGCTTAAAAAAAGATAAAAAATTAGTAAATATTTCATTAAAAGAGTTCAATTATATTTATTAGATATGATATAATTTTATAGGATATAGGGTGATTATATGGACAATAGAATTAAAAATAATAATAACAAGACAGGTATTATTGTTTTTCTGCTAATCTTTATAGCAATTTTTAGTTTAGCAAAAGGATGTGCTAATGAAGGAGGTTTCTTTGATAGTAAAGAAGATGACTTCAATATATTAGCTTCATATGATTATAAAAATATAGAAAACTATTTAGTTAAATATGGAAAAAAGAATGATATTGATATTAAATTCACTTACATGGGAGATATCGATATTGTTGATGAACTAAATGTAAATAGTAAAGCTTATGATGCTGTATGGATTAGTAATTCTATGTGGTTATATTTATTAGATAATTTATATTTACATAGTGAAACTAAGTCTTTAGGTATTAGTCCAGTTGTATTTGGTATTAAGAAAAGCAAAGCTGAAGAACTTGGATTAATTAATAAAGATGTTACTAATAGTGACATTGTTGAATTGATAAGACAAGAAAAAATTAGCTATGTAATGAATTCAGTTACTCAAACTAATACTGGTGCTACTGCTTATTTAGGATTCTTAACATCTCTTGCAGGTAACCCAGAAGTATTAACTGAAGAAATGATTCATGATCCTGGATTAATTAAAGATTTAAAAGATGTATTCTCTGGAGTAGCAAGAGTAAGTGGAGATGAAGGATATCTTAAAGAAATGTTCTTAAATGATGATTCATTTGAAGCAGTTATTTCTTCTGAAAGTTCACTTATAGATATTAATAAAGCTTTAAGAGAAAAAGGAAAAGAAGAATTATACTTTATATATCCAACTGATGGAGTAGCAATTAATGACTCATCATTTGCATTTCTTGATGGTGGACGTGATTTAAAAGATACGTTCTTAAACATTCAATCTTATTTATTAAGTGAAGAAGGACAAAAAATATTAAGTGATAATGGAATTCGTACTTGGTATGGTGGAGTTAGTGATAAAGTAGACAAGCAAGTATTTGATCCTAAATGGGGTATTAATACAAGTAAATACTTAAAAGTTACTAGATTCCCATCTAAATCAATGATTACAAGTGCATTAAATTTATATATTGAAGAATTAAGAAAACCTACACATGTAGTATTCTGTTTAGATTACTCTGGTAGTATGTCTGGTGATGGAGCAAGAGAGCTAATTAGTTCAATGAATTATATTCTTGATTATGATACTGCTTCTAAAGATAAGTTACAGTTCTCTAAAGGTGATAAGATAACTGTTATTACATTCTCAGATCAAATTAAACATGTATATACAGCTACAGGTCATGATACATCTCAAGTATTAAATGAAATATCACGTGAATATGTATCTGGTGGAACTGCTTTATATACTGCGATTAGAAGAGGCATAGAAATACTAGATGATGAAAGTGATGAATATACTAAAACAATTATTGCTATGACAGATGGTCAAGTAAATGTTGGTTCATTTAGTGATTTAGAATATACATATAATAATTCGAAGAATAAAGTTCCAATTTATAGTATTACATTTGGTAATGCTATTGAAAGTGAACTAGAAGAAATTGCTGAATTATCTAATGCTAAAGTATTTGATGGTAAGAGTGGATTACTAAAAGCATTTAAAGAAGTAAGAAGTTACAATTAGGTGATCAAGATGAAGAATGCTGAAATATTTTCTGCAGTAGTTGGTGGAACATTTATGGCAGTGCCTTACTTAGCCTTAGGTGTTCCGGTTCTTCCATCTATTGCAATAGGTGCAGCTGCTTTTGCAGCAGGGGAACTGGTTTTTAAGAAAAATAATTATACTGCTCTTAAAGATACAAATTATGATCTTTATAGAAGAGTAGAAAATGCAAAAGTAAAAAATAAACATATTAAATCCATGATTCCTAAGTTAGAAAGTGAAAGTCTACAACAAACTTTAAAAGAAATTGCTGAAAGTGTAGATAAGATAATAGGTACTGTTGAGAAGTTTCCCAAAAGAGAAAGAAAGTTAAAAAACTTCTTTGATTATTATTTACCTGTTACAGTATCACTTGTTGATAGATATGATGAAATTGAAAATCAAAGATTGAACTCTAATGAGTCTAAGAAGTTTTATGAAAAAACAGAAGAAACTTTAATAGAAATAAATGATGTATTTAAACAATTCTTATTCAATTTGTATCAAGATGATATGATTGATACAAATGTAGAAATTAAGGTCCTAAATTCAATGCTAAAAGCAGATGGATTAGATAAAAATGAATTGAAAGTTGAGGATGAGAAAGATGAATAAAAAACAAATAATAGGTATTGGAATATTTGTAGTTCTTATTTTATTAATTGTAGTTATTAAGTTTTTTACTGATGGAGGATCTACTGGTTCACTTACTACTGTTTATGTTGCTACTGGTGGTGGTAAAGAAGACTTTATTAATGATGAAGACATTAATAAAATATTAAAAAAGAAGTACAAATTAAATGTTGTATATGATACTTGGAGTAATGGTAAAACAGTTAAACTTCCTTTAGTTCGTGAATCTGTTGGACTAGGAAATACTAATATTGCTCCTGGATTTGATATACATACTAAAGGCACAACTCCTTATGATGCATTATTTACTTCAGATCAAAGATTTTATGATTATTACAAATTAAATCCAAATAAAGAAAATGGAGAAGCTGATAGATGGACTGTTCTTGATGGTGGTTTAGTTCTTTATACTCCAATTATTCTTTATAGCTGGACTCAAGTAGCTGACAAACTAGTAAATCAAGGTATAGTTACTGTTGGTGAAGATGGAATTTATTACATAACTGATATGTCTAAATTAATTAATTTAATTCTTGAAAGTAAGAGTTGGGGAGATATTGGTTTAACTGATTTATATGGAAAAATTAATATAGCTTCTACTGACCCAGTTACATCAAGCCCTGGAGCTACTTATTACGGATTATTATTATCTATCCTAAGTAATGGAGATATTAATGATGATAATATTGAAACTAATTTAGCTAAATTAAAAGTTTATTATACTAAGTCTGGTTATATGAATAATACACCAGCAGATTTATTTGAAAGATATTTAAAAACTGGTTTAGGTGGAGAACCTATCATAGTTGATTATGAAAAGAGTTTAATTGAATTTGCTATTTCTAATCCAAATGGATATAAACAAGTTAAAGATAATATGGTTTTACTATATCCAAAACCAACTATGTGGAATACACATAATATGGCTGCATTTACTGAAGCTGGAAAAGAGTTATATAAAGCACTTCAAGATGAAGAAATTCAAAAGATTGCTTGGGAAAAATACGGATATAGAACAGGATTTGTTGGATCTAACTATAGTGCAGCTTCTCTTGGTGTAAATGTACCAAGTACACTTACAAGTACAGTTTCTACATTAAAATATGATTATTACAATAAATTAATTGATTACTTAAAATAATAGGAGGCAAACATGAGTAATTTAGAATTAAAAGTTGAAGAAGTTAAAAACGAAAAAATTGAAGAACTAGCTGAATCTGGTTCTAAAATAACTGAGGAGAAAATTGAAAAATCACTTAACTATGATGATTTAAGTGAAGCTGAGAAAAAAGCAGTTGATGAATTTAATGAAAAGATTGATATTAATGATTCAACTCAAATACTACAATTTGGTGCAGCTGCTCAAAATAAAGTATCAGAATTCTCTGATTCAGTGTTAGAAGATGTTAAAACTAAGAATGCTGGTGAAGTAGGAGACTTACTTGCTAACTTGGTTGGTCAAATTAAGAGTTTTGATGATGGTATAAGTCAAAAGAGAGGTTTAGCTAAACTATTCAATAGTGCTAAAAAACAACTTGCTACTATTGTTGCTAAATATAATAAGATTGAAAACAATATTGATTCTATTGAAAAGGGTCTTGATAAGAGTAAGATTAGACTTTTAAAAGATGTATCAATGTTTGATGAATTATATGATAAGAACTTAGCATATTTTAAAGAAATTTCTTTATATATTATTGCTGGTGAAAGAAAGATTGAAGAACTTAAGACTAAAGTTTTACCCGAATTAAAGAAGAAAGCTCAAGAATCAGGAGAACAACTTGATGTACAAAAAGTTCAAGATTTAGAAGCTCAAATTAATAGATTTGAAAAGAAAATCTATGATCTTAAGACTACAAGAATTATTTCATTACAAATGGCACCTCAAATTAGATTAATCCAAAGTAATGATGCTGAATTAGTTGAAAAGATTCAAAGTTCTATTACTAATACTATTCCTTTATGGAAGAATCAAATGGTTCTTGCATTAGGTATTAATAATGCTCAAGTTGCTTTACAACAACAACAAGCTGTTTCTAAACTTACTAATGAAATGTTAGTTAAGAATGCTGAAACTTTAAAACAAGGTACTTTAGGTATTGCTGAAGAAAGTGAAAGAGCTATTGTTGATATTGAAACATTAAAGAAAACTAATAAAGATTTATTAGATACTATCGAAGGTGTTATTAAGATTCATGAAGATGGTAGAACTAAGAGAGCTGCTGCTGAAGTAGAACTTGAAAACATCGAAAAAGAATTAAAAGACAAAATTTTAGAAATAAATGTTAAATCAGAATAGTTAAATACTATTCTTTTTTAATGCATGCTATAATTATACTAGGTGATTAATATGGATACTAAAATATTAAATGATGTTTATAAAGATTTCTTTGGAGATAGTTTAGTTACTACTGATAAAGAAAATAAAGAAGAAACAGTAGAAGAAACAGAAGAAACTTTAACAGATGTTGATAATTTATTTATTGATGATAAATCTAAAGAGTTATTAAAAAAGATTATTAATTATATAATGTTATATTCTGAAAAGAAGGAAACTAACTATATTCCTTTTAATATAACAGTTAATACTGATGATACAGTTCTTGTATCTAATGTAGTAAGTATTATTAGATACTACGCTAAAAAATATAATTATTGTAAAAATAGTAATGTAGGTAATTTAAGTTTATTTAAATTAAACAAAGAAGAAGATATTACTGATATATATTCAAATGGAATTGTATCTATAAGTAATTTAGATGCAATAAACATGCAAAGTGTTAATTTTAAAAAGAAGTTCTTCTATTTATTCATGGAAGAATTAAATAAAGAATCTATTACTATAATAAATGGTAAGAGTGATGTAGTTAAAGAATTCTTGCTTAATGATGAAAGATTATTAAATGAATATTTTATATTTAATATAGTTGGATCTAAACCAAGTGTTAATGATGTTTATAATGATTTATTAAATAAAATCCAAGGTGATGATGACTTTAATATCAAGTTACTAGATTATATAAGTGCTACATATGAAAAGAGTAATATAGATTATTCAAGTTATATTAATAATTTATATAAATACTATACTTTTAATAAAGAATTACCATCATTAGAAGAACAAAAGAGTGTTGATGAAGTATTTGGTGAACTTAATGAATTGGTAGGCTTAGAAAAGGTCAAAAAGGCTTTACATGATTTAGTAGATTTAATAACTTTAAAGAATAAGACTAAAGATGATTTAAAGATTAATAATGTTAACTTACATATGGTATTCCTAGGTAATCCTGGAACTGGTAAGACTACTGTAGCAAGACTTATTGCAGCTATTCTTTATGATTTAAAATATATTAGACTTAATAAGCTTATTGAAGTAAGTAGTAAAGATTTAGTTGCTGAGTATGTAGGTCAAACTGCTGTTAAAACAATGGATGTTGTGAATCGTGCTATGGGAGGAATTCTTTTTGTAGATGAAGCATATGCTTTAGCAGATAAAGATGGAGAAAACTCTTATAACGGAGAAGCTATTGCTACTTTAATTAAAGCAATGGAAGACTATAGAGATGATTTAGTAGTAATATTTGCTGGTTATACTAAAGAAATGCAAGACTTCTTAGATTCTAACTCAGGTATTGTTTCAAGAATTGGTTATACTTTAGAGTTCGAAGATTATACTAATGAAGAATTAATTGAAATATTCAAAGGTATGGTTAAAAAAGCAGGTTTTGTTTTAAATGATGATGCAATTGATGAAGTTAATAAGTTAATTAATGAGCATAGACTTGATAAGAACTTTGGTAATGCTAGATTTGTTCGTAATGTATTTGAAAAGACTGTTATTAAACATGCTACAAATACTAGAGATAAAAAACGTAAGAATATTCTTAAAACAATTACAAAAGAAGATATTAACCTTTAAAAGTTAATATTCTTTTTTTGTGCTATAATAATTTTAAGTTGGTGATAATATGAAAGAGTTGTTATGTAATTTTTATAATAGGAAGGAAGATGAAACTAATCCAGATGGATATATCAAGTTTGTAGATGCTAATCCTTACTTTGGTTTTAATTTTCCTTATTGTTTATATATTCCTTATAATGTTGATGGAGAAGTGGATTTAATTTTATGTGGTTTAACTCCTGGAGTTTCAACATCTTTAAATGAAGGAATCGAGGATGCTAAAAAGCAAGCTTTTGATAGACAAATACCACCTATATTTAGAAAATTATGTTCAGAATATGGTAATGCCATGGTTATTCCTCTTATTCCTAGATTTCCTGGTTTATATACAAGTTATTATGCTAAGAATGTTCGTGATAATGACTTTTCTCTTGTAAAGAAAAATAGAGAAAAAGGAAGAGTTAATATAACAGATGAAGAATTAGTTAAATTTAAAAATATAGATACTCAAATTGTAAATATGGTTGAAGATGCTAAAAGACTTATATATGAGGCAGGTTATGAATATGATGATAAAATAGTTACAGTTGGATATTCTGCATCAGCTAAGCTTGCAAATTTATTTGCTGCTCTTCATCCTGGTTTAGTTAAAATGGTTATTGCTGGAGGTACAAGTGGTCTTGGTATTCTTCCTATGGATGAGTATGAAGGAATTAAACTTACTTATCCAATTGGAACAAGTGATGTACCTACATTTGATTTAGAAGAATTTAAAAAAATCAAACAATTCTATTTTGTTGGAGAAAATGATATAAATGATCCAGCTATGGCTAACTCGGAATTACTAGTAGACTATTATGATGAAAATGGTCATCCTGTTTATGTAAGAGACGCGGAAGGAAATAAAATACCTGTAAAAGATGATAATGGTAATATTAAATATATTTTAAATAAAGATGGATTAATGACTCCTTACTTTGAAATTGGTTATACTCCTGAACAAGTAACATTTATACATTCTGTTTTATCAAGTGATATAAGTGAACGTTTTCAAAAGCAAAAAGAAATATATGATGAAGTAGGAGTTGATGCTACTATGAAAGTATATCCAGGAACACATTCTACTGTATTTAAGAATGAAGAATTAGATAAAGATATTCTAGAATTCTATAATGGTAAAACGTTAGTTAAAAAATTAGATTAAAAAAGAAGAAAATAAATTTTTTCTTCTTTTTGTTTGACAACAATAAAATTATTCTTTATACTTTAAAGTGAATTTAAAGAGAAAGGAGTGAGAAAATGAAGATTTTTATTTCAAACATCAGATTAGTAGTAGAGAGTGGAGAGAATAGATTTGTTTTCTCACATCCTACTATCTAATTACTTTTACAATTTATTATTTTTTAAGGAGGCTATATTATGAAAAAGAAAAATAAATTTAGGCCTCTATTAAAGTTAATTAAAGAAGATAAGGGCAAGCTGATTTTCGCGACTGTTTTAATTGTGATCGAAAGTTTAGCAGGCCTTTTAACAGGTTATTTAAATGGTGCAGCAGTAGAAGCTATAACACTTTTAGAAGTTAAAAAGGCACTTATATTTTTGGGTGTTTACTTTGCTATAGAAGTGCTTATTGATGGACTAATGTCCTCATTTTCTAATGCTTTACTACTTACTGTTGAAAGTAAATTAACAAGAAAACTTGGATATAATACATATATTAAAGCTTTAAACTTACCAGCGGTTGCTTTTGAAGAAAAATCAAGTGGTGAGATTATTAATCGTATTACTAATGACTCAAGTTCTTTATCATTTACATTTGGTCATTTATTATCAATGATTACAGGTGTAATTGGGTCATTTATAATACTTATATATGTATTCATGAATTCATGGATTGTTGGTATAGAAATACTTGCTTTCTTATCAACTATATTTATTGTATTAAAAATATTTAATCCTAAACTTAAGAATGCTCATAAAGAAAGAAAAACAGGACAAGATAAATTTACTTCTTTGGTTAACGAATCAATAAGAGGCATAAGAGAAATTAAAACTCTAGGTATTAAAAAACACCTAGTAAGTGAAGCAAGAAATATTAACGAAGATCTATTTGGTGTATCTAAAAAAGAAATTGATATTCAAAAGAACTTTAATAGATATACTAGAATAATAAAAGCTGTTTTAGAAGTAGGAGTATTTGCTACATGTGTAGTTCTTTTATACTATAAACAAATTAATTTAACATTCTTTGTTGCAATGACTTATTATGTTTATAGATATATGTGGTTAATAGAAAACATTAATGATTTATCTCAAACATATCAAAAAGTATCTGTATCTATTGAAAGAGTAAATGAATTACTAGAAAATAATCTTTATAATGACGTGGAATATGGAGATAAGAAAATTAAGAATATAAATGGTGTTATTGAATTTAAACATGTTACATTTGGTTATCCAAATGAAGATGTTACTTTAAAAGATTTTAATTTAACAATTGAACCAAATAAGAAGGTTGCTATTGTAGGTGCATCTGGTCAAGGTAAATCTACTTTATTCAATCTAATAACAAGAATATTTGATCCAAATGAGGGAGAAATTACTCTTGATGGAGTAAACATTAAAGATTTAACAGAAGAAGAACTAATACATCATATTTCAATTATTAGACAAGAACCATTTATTTTTAATAGAACTATTTTAGATAACTTCAAATTAATTGATAAAGATATTAAATTAAGTACAGTTAGAAAGTATGCTAAGTTAGCTTATATTGATGACTATATCATGGGATTACCTAAGAAATATGATACTCTTTTAGGTGAGGGTGGAGTAAACCTTTCAGGTGGTCAAAAACAAAGACTTTCTATTGCAAGAACACTTTCTAAAGGTTCTAAAGTAATTTTATTTGATGAAGCAACAAGTGCACTAGATAATAACTCTCAAGGTTTTATTAAGAAAGCTATTGATGATATTGCTAAAACACATACAGTAGTTATTGTTGCTCATAGACTTACTACAATTCAAGATGCCGACATTATACATGTTGTAGATAAAGGTAAAATTGTTGCATCTGGTACACATGAAGAATTAATGAATACTTCTAAAATATATAAAAATCTTTATAAATCTGAAACTTTAAATTCATAAAAAGAGTTCTACAAATTAGTAGACTCTTTTTTATTTTTTACATATTTTTGAGTTGTCTTTTATTATTGTTTATCTATAAGATAAATGCTATAATTTTAATTGGTGATTAAGATGGAAAAATTGATTTATATATTTATGCCAATGGCTTTATTATATAAATTATTTGGTAAGAAAAAAGAAACCATTTTTGAATCTATAATTAGGTATTTATCACTTTGCTTAATTGATAATCTAATATGTATTTTTCTACTTAGAAAAGCATGGGAAATGTTAGATTTCGGAGTAGGGTTAAAATACGTATTTAATTATTCAATACTAGGTTTATTTGTTGGTTTAATACTTGCAATTATACATAATTTTGTAATAAATAAATTCGATATAAAGTTCGAGGTTATAAAAGATGAAGAAACAAAGAAAAAGTAATGAAAATAAGGTAATTCATCTTGTTATCCTTTCATTAATCACTGCATTTGTATGTTTTGAAATATATACTAAAGTATTCTTTGGAAATGAGTCTGTAGATGAATTTTATTTCTATATTACTCATGGAGCTAAGAATGGGGATTTAGGTATGTATTGGAATGGTATTAAGTTTTGTATTCCAGTATTTATCGCTTTAATGGCACTTGTTTACTCGATATTCTATAATGTATTAGTAAACAAAAGTATTTATATTTCTATTAAAGGAAAGAAACATAAAATATATCCATTTGATATAGTAATCAATCATAGAAAATTATTTACATATTTATTCGCATTTTTATCGATTATAGCTGCAATATATAACTATAGAATTACAAGATTCTTTGCTAGTAATATAATTAAATCTACATTTATTGAAGATAATTATGTAATGGAAAAAGATGATGTTAAATTTAATGAAAAAAGAAATTTAATATATATAGTAGTTGAATCTTTAGAAACGACATTCTTTACTAAAGATCAAGGTGGAAATTGGGATTATGAAGTAATACCTGAATTATATGATATACTTAATGATAGTGATACATATTATTTCAGTGGTAGTTCTAAAGCAGGTGGATTACTAAGTCAGTATGGTGGTTCTTGGACAACCTCAGCAATTATTTCTAATAATACTGGTCTACCTTTAAAGGTACATTTATCTAAAGCTCAGTATCAAAGAAATAATTATATGAATGGTGCTTATGCTTTAGGAGATTTACTTAAAGACAATGGTTACTATAATGAAGTAATAAGTGCTGCTAGAGCTAACTTCGGAGGTATTGAAGAGTTCTATTTACAACATGGAAATTACAAAATAGTTGATATTGATACTTTAAAGAGTTTTGGTTATGATTATGATGAATCGGATTTAGGAGTATGGGGATTTAATGATAAGTACTTATTTGAAGTATCAAAGAAACGAGTAGAAGAAGCTGCTAAGAAAGATCAACCATTTAATATAGCAATGATTACTATTGATACACATCCAAATGATGGATTTGTAGGAGATTATACAGTTAATAAGTATGATGAACAATTTGATAATGTATATGCAACTACAAGTGCATTATTAGGTGATTTTATTAAATGGGTTAAAGAGCAAGACTTCTATAAAGATACAACAATAGTTATTGTTGGAGATCACTTAAATATGCAAACAGAGTATTTTAAAGGTAGGGATACTAATAGATATATCTATAATGCATTTATTAATCCTGCAGTTAAACCCAAGAAGACAAAAAATAGAAAAGCCATGGCAATTGATATGTATCCTTCTACGGTTGCTGCAATTGGTGGTGAAATTAGTTCTAATAGATTAGGACTAGGTACAAATTTATTCTCAGATGAGGAAACTTTAGCTGAAGAATATGGCGAAGAAGAATTAAATAAACAGTTATCCAAGAAGTCTGAGTTTTACAATACAAAGATATTAGGTTTGAAACAAAAAAATGATTAATAGTTTAGGAGAATAATTATGAGTAAAATAAGAAAATCATGTTTAATAACATATATGGGAATTGCATTTGGTGTATTATCACTTTGGTATGCATTTAATAAATGTGCATTCTCAAGTGAAAATGTAATTAAGTATACACTTATATGTTTAATGCTATCAGGTATATGTGATATGTTTGATGGTAAATTTGCAAGAATGTGCAAGAGAGATAAAGCTGAAAAGGAATTTGGTATTCAATTAGATTCACTTGCAGATACATTCTGTTTTATAGCTGTTCCAGTTGTAATCATGCTTGCTATAGGTATGAATAATTGGTATCACTTAATCGTATATATTTATTTCGTTATAGGTGGTGTTACAAGACTTGGATGGTTTAATGTTAATGCAGACGAAGATAAACCAGTTGCATATTTTACAGGCATTCCTGTAACATCTACAGCTATTATTTATCCATTAGTAGGATTACTTCATACAAGAATTCCAGATAATACATTTGAAGTAGTATTAATTATTATTACTTTACTTGTAGCATTCTTATTCAACTTTAATATAAAGATTCCTAAATTTAAGGATAATTGGTATTACATTTTAATGCCAATATTAGCTTTACTACTTGCTATTATTTTAATTATTATATGATTAAATATTATAATTTAAAAAATAAAGAGTATGTTACTGAAGAGGAGAGTACTGGACTTAAGTTTTTATATGATAATGTATTAGGTAGATTAATACTTAAAATAGTAATATCTAAACCAATAAGAAATATCTATAATAAATATATGAGTTCAGGCCTTTCTAAAGGTAAAATAAAAAAGTTTATTAAGAAGAATAGCATTAATATGAATGAATATGTAGATGAAGAGTATTCTTCTTTTAATGCTTTTTTTATGAGAAGAATTAAAGACGATAAAAGAAAAATAGAAGATGGATTAATAGCAGTAGCTGATTCAAAATTAAGTGTATATAAAATAGATGATAATTCTTCTTTTATAATTAAAAATTCTATATATACTGTTAATGAATTATTACAAGAAAATAATGATGATTATAAAGGTGGTTATGCACTTGTATTTCGTCTATGTGTAGATGATTATCATCATTATGTATTCCCTGATAAAGGTGTAATTAAAAAATCTAAACATATAAATGGAGTATTACATACTGTACAACCAATTGCATTTAAAAGATATAAAGTATTTCATGAAAATGCACGTGTTGTTACAACTCTTGATTGTAAAAACTTAGGTGTTGTTAAATATGTTGAAGTAGGTGCTATGATGATTGGTAAGATTGTTAATGAGCACATCAAAGATTTTAATAAAGGAGACGAGAAAGGTCACTTCGAATTCGGAGGATCAACAATTGTTTTACTAATTGAAAAAGATAAAGTTAAAATTAATCCTGATATAATTAAAAATACTGAAAACGGTATTGAAACTATAGTTAAAATGGGCAACTCAATTAGTTAGAAAGGAATGATTATGAAAAGAAATAAAGTATCTAAATATGTATGTTCTATTCTTTTATTAGTTTTGATATTTTATCTTACTTTTCATACAATATTTAGTCATCATAATATAAATAATATTGTAAGAGATATTAGAAATATAGATATAAAATATATTTTAATAGGTCTATTCCTTACGTTCTTGTATTTTATTTTACAAGGAACATATATGAAACGTAACTTAAAATTACTTGATGAAGATATTAAGATTCATAAAGGAATATTTTATTCTCTAATAGAATTCTTCTTTAGTGGTATTACTCCTTCTTCAACAGGAGGACAACCTGTTCAATTATATTATATGAATAAAGATAAGATTCCTAAGAAGAAGAGTGTTATAACACTTCTTCTAAATACTATTTATTTTAAAATGATAATAGTAGCATTTGCTATTTTAATATTTATATTTGATAGCAAATTAATACTTAGCTTAAGTCCTTTATTTGTTATTTTCTATATTCTAGGTATACTTGCAGATAGTTTTATGATAATAGGCGGATATTTACTATTATTCCATAATAGACTATTAAAGAAACTATTAGTATTAGTAGAAAAGTTTGTTAGATTATTTAAAAAGGATTTTGACTTAACAATAGATGAAAGTGTAGAAGAGTATAAGAATAGTGTTAAACTTCTTAAAGGACACTTCTGGGAGTTATCATTTGAATTGTTTATAACTCTTTTACAAAGATTATGTATGTTTTCTATATCATATGTAATTTATAGAGCATTTGGATTAAGTGAATATAATTATTTACAAATAATAATTATTCAAATAAGTGTTCAAACTGCAATTGAGTTTGTACCTCTTCCAGGTGGAGCTGGTGTAAGTGAATTCTTGCTTAATGCATTCTTTATAACAGCATTTGGAGAAGTTTTAGCTCCAGCAGCAATGATTGCAACTAGAACATTCTCATTCTATATTCCTTTAGTTGGAAGTGGGTTAATAATCCTTTGTAATTATATTAAAGACAATTTTATAAAAGGAAGATGAAGATATGAATGAAAGATTAATACATGAAGCTGTAATTGAATCTAGAAGAAATGAAGCAAATAACTATCAAGATGGTGGTCCATTTGGTGCTGTTATTGTAAAAGATGGAGTAGTTATTGCAAGAGGACATAATACAGTTATTAAGGATGCAGATCCTACTGCTCATGCTGAGGTTAATGCTATTAGAGAAGCAGCAAGAGTACTTGGTACACATGATTTAAGTGGTACTACTATTTATGCTAGTAGTGAACCTTGTCCTATGTGTTTAAGTTCCATTATCTGGGCTAATATAAAAGAAGCTTATTTTGCTAATACACGTAAGGATGCAGAAGATATTGGCTTTAGAGATGATTTAATATATGACTTTATTAAATCTAATAACAGTGATACTAATATCTTAGATTTAAGGAGAATTGCCTCAGAAGAAGCCTTACAAGTATTTAAAGATTTCAAAAATAATAAAGAAAAAAATATGTATTAGTATTTAAATTTATATATAAAGATGTAGAAATACGTCTTTTTTATTTGTATAATGATATTAGATAATTAAGTAGGTGTATATATGATATTAAGTGAGGTAGTTAATTCTATAATAATTCCAATTATTTGTTCAATTTTAACAGGTAGTATTACTTTTACAGGTGTATTACTAACTATTCATCATGAGAACAAGAAATACAAACTTATACAACAAGAAAGTTTAAGACCACTTTTCTGTGTAAAAGAGGAAGATGAAAATCAAAAAAATCCTGAGCTGGTATTTAGTAAACCAGGTATAAAAGATGTATATTATAGAGTACCTGTTGTTATTCTTAATAATACTGATCACTCAGTATTTAAAATAAAAAAGATAATTGTAAATAGCGAAGAATATAAACCTCAAAGAAATAAGGTTGTATTAAAAAATGAAATTATTCAATTAATTGTAGAAAGCTCAATTAATAAAATAGAATCATTTCAAATAATTGTTTTAGATATATATGATAATGAATATTTATATGAAGGTATTATTGAAGAAGGTAACGTTGTAGATGTTGTATTAAAACCAACATTTGTGTAAATTTTAAATTAAAAATAAAAAAGTGTAAAATTATAGTCACTGTTGCAAATGCAACAATGACTTTTTTTCTTTCTGTAATAGAATGTTTATCATAGGAGGATAAAAATGAAGACAGAGGAAAAATTTCTCGGGGGAAATTGGGAAAATGAAATAAACGTAAGTGACTTTATAAAAAAGAATATAAGTCCTTACGAAGGAGATGAAAGTTTCTTAAAAGAAGCTTCCGCAAAAACTAAAAAAATATGGAATAAATGTGAAGAGTTATTAAAAGAAGAGTTAAAAAAACATGTTCTTGATATTGATACAAAACATATGTCAGGAATTGATTCTTTTGATGCAGGATTCATTTCAGAAGATGATGATGTAATAGTTGGTTTACAAACTGATAAACCACTTAAAAGAATAGTTAATCCATATGGTGGAATTAGAATGGTTTATGAAGAACTTAATACATATGGATATGAATTAGATAAGAATGTAGATAAATACTTCAATGAGTTTAGAAAAACACATAATCAAGGAGTATTTGATGCATATACTAGTGATATAAGAAAAGCAAGACATGTTGGTCTTCTTACTGGTTTACCTGATGCATATGGAAGAGGAAGAATAATCGGGGATTTTAGAAGAATTGCTTTATATGGAACAGACTTTTTAAAAGCTGAAAAGATTAAAGACTTAAATAACTTAATTGGACCTATGAGTGATGAATTAATTCGTGCAAGAGAAGAAGTATCTATGCAAATAAGAGCACTTGATAGTATTACTTCCATGGCAAGCAAATATGGTTTTGATATAACTAAGAAAGCAAGAAATGCTAAAGAAGCTATTCAATGGACTTATTTTGGATATTTAGCAGGAGTTAAAGAAAACAATGGTGCTGCTATGAGTTTAGGTAGAGTTGATGCTTTCTTTGATTGTTTTATTGAGAATGATATTAAAGAAGGAGTATTAACTGAAGAAGAAGCTCAAGAGTTAATTGATAACTTTATTATAAAATTAAGACTTGTAAGACACTTAAGAACTAATGAATATGATGAATTATTTTCGGGGGATCCTACTTGGGTAACTTGTTCTTTAGGTGGTATTTCTATTGATGGTAAAAATATGGTTACTAAGACAAGTTATAGAATACTTCATACACTTAGTAATCTTGGTTCTGCACCTGAACCTAATTTAACAGTTCTTTGGAGTGAAAAACTACCAGAGAACTGGAAAAAGTATTGTGCTCGTATGAGTATTAAGACTGATGCTATTCAATATGAAAGTGATGACTTGATGAGACCTATTTATGGTGACGATTATGCTATTGCTTGTTGTGTATCTGCTATGAGAGAAGGTAAGGATATGCAATTCTTTGGAGCTAGATGTAATCTTGCTAAGTCTTTGTTACTTTCACTTAACCATGGTGTAGATGAAAGACTAAGAGAAGAAGTTTTAGATGATATACCTGTTAATGAAGAAACGGTACTTGATTATGATACGGTAGTTAAAAATTATAAGAAGGTTTTATCTAAAGTTGCTGAAATATATTCAAATGCGATGAATATAATACACTATATGCATGATAAATATGCATATGAAGCTGGACTTATGGCTTTACATGATACAAATGTACATAGATATATGGCATATGGTGTTGCAGGTTTATCTGTAGCAGTGGATTCTTTATCAGCTATTAAGTATGCTAAGGTAACTCCTGTTAGAGATAAAGATGGTATTACTACATCATTTAAGATAGAAGGAGACTATCCTAAGTATGGAAATGATGATGATAGAGTAGATAATATAGCTGTTGAACTTCTTAAGTATTTTAAAGATGAACTTGCAAGTCATAAGACTTATAGAGATGCTGAAGTAACAATGTCTGTATTAACTATTACATCAAATGTTGTATATGGATCTAAGACTGGTGCTACACCTGATGGAAGAGAAGAAGGAGTTGCTTTTGCTCCTGGTGCTAATCCAATGCACGGAAGAGACTCAAGTGGCGCTATATCATCTTTAAATAGTGTTGCTAAACTTCCTTATGAACGTGCATGTAAAGATGGTATTTCTAATACATTTTCAATTATTCCTGATGCACTCGGTATGAATGAAGAAGAAAGAGAAAATAACTTAGTAAGTTTACTTGATGGATATTTTTCTCAAGGAGCACATCATTTAAATGTTAATGTACTAAACCGTGAGACATTAATTGATGCCATGGATCATCCTGATAAATATCCTCTTTTAACAATAAGAGTATCAGGCTATTCTGTTAATTTTAACAGATTAACACGTAAGCAACAGTTAGAAGTTATTTCTAGAACGTTCCATGAAAAAATGTAGTATTGATGGTTCAATTGATTCAATTGAATCATTCGGACTTGTAGATGGTCCAGGTATAAGAACAGTTGTATTTTTGAATGGATGTACTTTAAGATGTAAGTATTGTCATAACCCTGAGATGCAAAAAGGAAAAGATAATAATATAAGTGTAGATGAGTTATATAACAAGATAATTAGAAATAAAGCTTATTTTAAAAATAATGGAGGTGTAACTTTTTCAGGGGGTGAGCCTCTTTTACAAGTAGATTTTTTAATTCAAATTTGTAAGAAACTTAAGAGAGAAAATATTCATATTTGCCTAGATACTGCAGGTGTTGGAATCGGTAAATATGAAGAACTTCTTAAGTATATTGATATTGTATTACTTGATATAAAGCATGTTAGTGATGATGAATATAAATATATAACTGGTAAATCTTATGGTGAGGTAGAAAAGTTTATTAATACTTTAAATAAAAGCAACACGGATGTTTGGATTAGACAAGTAATAGTTCCTGGTTTTAATGATAATAAAGAATACTTATTAAGTCTAAATAATTATTTAGATAAAATAAAAAATATTAGAAGAATAGATTTTTTACCATTTCATAGATTAGGAAGAGAAAAATACTTAAAATTAAATATGACATATCCATGTGAAGAGATTGACGATATGCCTAAAGATAAGTGTGAGAATCTTTTTAAAGAGTTTATGTGTTTAAGAAAAGAAAACTAAAAATAGTTTTCTTTTTATATGCTATACTTAGTATGTGATTACTATGAATGATGATATAAAAATTAATAGATTACTTGATAGTTTATCTAAAACTAAGTTCAGAGGTTCTTTTCATTTAAATAAGAAGATGAAAGACTATGTAATAGAAAAGAGTATGGGTAAGATAGAAAAGGATGCGTATGACTTAATAAATAAAAGACTTGCTCCTGAGGTAATACCAAATGATGGTAAACAAACACCTATGAGACAAGTTCATCCTGTTTTTATTGCCCAGCATGCAGTTGGAGCCTGTTGTAGATTATGTTTAGAGCGAATTCATCATATTCCTAAAGGGAGAGAACTTACTAAAGAAGAAATAGATTATATTGTTAAAATAATTGATACTTGGATAATTAGAGAAGTAAAATAATAATAGGAGTGAAAATATGGATAGATATATAGTTGTTGTTACTTTATGTAATAAAAAGGATATTGCAAATAAAATAATAGATAGATTACTTAGCGAACATTTAGTAGCTGGTGCTCAAATGTATGAGTGTAACTCTAAGTATTGGTGGAATAACTCTTTGGAAGAATCACCAGAATATAGATTAGAATTTAGAACTAAAGAACATCTATTTAAAGAAATAGAGAATGTAATAAAAGAACTACATGACTATGAAACATGTGAGATAACATCTTATGAATTAATAAATGGAAGTAAAGAAATATTTGATTGGATAGATGAGAATACAAAATAAATACATGGTGGATAATATGACATTAGATGATTTAAAACAAGAATATGATAAACTACAACTTAAATATGGAGCTAAAGAATTAGATTCTATTTATAATGGTGGATGTGATAGTAACCCTGATATTTGTTTTGTATTTATGAATCCTACTGGAAGAAATATTGCATCTAGTAAGGATTGGAAAGGACTAAAAGCACCTTGGATAGGAACTAAGAATATCTGGGATTTATTTTATGAAGTTAATTTACTTGATAAAAATATATATGAAACTATTAAATCCATGAAACCTAGTGAATGGACTGTAGACTTTGCAAATGAAGTGTATGATGATGTATCTAAACATAAAGTATTTATAACTAACTTAGGTAAATGTACTCAAGTAGATGCTAGACCTCTTCCTGATAATGTTTATAAAAAGTATTTAAAATTATTTTTTAAAGAATTAGAAATAGTTAATCCTAAAAAAATAGTATTATTTGGTAATCAAGTTTCTTCTATTGTACTTAGTGAAAAGATTTCTGTTTCAAGTGTAAGAAAAGAAAAATTTATTAAAAAAATAAATGGAAAAGAATATGAGTTTTATTCTGTATATTATCCAGTTGGTAATGGTAGATTTAATATTGGAAAAGCAATAGAAGATATTAATTATATAATTAAAAATAAAGATAAATAATCTTTATTTTTTATATTTATATTGAAAAAACATAAAAAATATATTTTACTTATAATAGGAGTGGCTAGATTATGAAAAAGATGAAAAAACTAATTAAAAAAATTAAGGAAGATTTAAAAGGTTTTACTCTAGTTGAATTACTTGCTGTAATAGTAATACTTGCTATAATCATGGTAATAGCAATACCATCTGTACTTGGAGTTATGAGAAGTGCAAGAGTAAAGTCTTTTATAAACTATGGTGAAAAAATTGTTTCCAATAGTTTAAGTAAAAAATTACTTGAAGAGGTTGACTACGAAGAAGAAGGTTATACGATTATATATGATTTAGATGACCTAGATTTTGATAATAAAGGTAATTATAAAGCATATGTACTTGTAACTGTAACTGAAGATGGCTATAGTTATAAAATTACTCTTCATGATGATGAAGATATGGTAATTGGATATGATTATTCTAAGAATAAAGGTATGAGTAATGCCAAGTTAGAAACTTATGATAAGAATGATCCTAAACTTACACCTGAGTATTTGTGTAGCTTATCATCATCATCTACATGCGTATATAAAGACAAAGAAATTGTTAATAATAATTATGTTGATGTTAATGATGATACTGAAGAAGGATTTAAAAATATAGCTAAGATAATTGCTGATGCAGCTGATGATAAGTTTAAAAATTCTGATTATAATAATGATTTAACTAAACCTGCTTGTGTTTTATATGATTTAGAAGATTTAGGATTTACTAACTTAGGTTCTTATGTTGCATATGCATATGTAATTCCTGGTGATAATAATACAAGAAGAATAGTTCTATTTTTATATAATCAATACTATTTTGGTGGTTCAAAAGATTACTATACTTATGGATTTGAATCTGAAGATTCTATGTTAATGTCTTTCAATGAAGAAATGACTTATGAAATGGCAAAAAATGAGTTAACTGCTTTCAATATGGTTGTGTTTGCATATGATGTTGGTGGTGACTCATGTTTCTCGCTTAATTATAAAGGTAACTATACGAATAAAGATGGAGAAACAAATGATGAAGAATTCTGGAAAAAGTTAAATCCTGAGTATAGTGGAGAAGGTGGGGAAGAAGAGAATCCTGAACCTACACCTGTAGATCCAACACCAACTCCTGAAACAACAACAACTACAAAACCAAGTGGATCTAGTAGTAATGTAATATATGCTTGTGGATCTGGTAATAATGATCCAAATGCTACAACTACATCTTTATGTGCTGGTGAAAAAGTTAACGTTGCTTTAAAGAAACTTGTAAATGATAAAGCAAAATCCTATGATGATAAAGATACTATTGTTACAGCAATCAAATTTACATCTACAAAACCTAGTTTATCTACGAAAGTAGCAAATATTTCTCCTTATAATTCTAAAGAAGTTCTTGCTTGGTTAGATGATACAACAATTTATATTTATTCAAGTAGTAGTGTAATATTATTAAATAGTGATTCAAGTAAATTGTTCTCTAATTTCCAAAAAGCAACTACTATAGAAACAAGTCGTTTTAATACATCAAATGTAACTGACATGAGTTATTTTTTCTGGAAATGTAATAGAGTTACTAGTTTAGATGTAAGTCATTTTGATACATCAAAAGTCAGAAGTTTTGCTCTTATGTTTTCTGGCTGTGAAAAAATAACAAGTTTAGATGTAAGTCATTTTGATACATCAAAGGCATATACTTTTATTGCAATGTTTCAAAGTTGTAGTAGTTTACTTTCGCTAGATGTAAGTCATTTTGATACTTCTAGTGGAGAAATTTTTGCTAGTATGTTTAGTAATTGTGCAAAACTAGAGGTTATAGACGTAAGTCATTTTAATACTTCAAGTGCAACTGATTTGAACGATATGTTCTTATGGTGTTATAAAGTTAAAGTATTAGATGTAAGTGGTTTTAATACATCAAAAGTTCAAAATTTTTCGGGATTGTTCTCTTATTGTCAAAGTATTAAAACTGTTGATTTAAGTCATTTTGATACTTCTAGCGCTACTGATATGAATTTTATGTTTTATTGTTGTAGTGCCCTTATAAGTTTGGATTTAAGTAGTTTTAATACTTCAAAGGTAACTGACATGAATCATATGTTTGTTGGTTTAGATAGTATGACTTCTTTAGATATTAGTAACTTTAACACATCAAAGGTAACTAATATGGAAGGAATGTTCTGGATGAATGGTATATTAAAAACAATTTATATTGGTTCAGGTTGGAACACTTCGTTAGTTGTAAATAGTAAAAAAATGTTTGAAAAAACAACTAAACTACCTAATTTTAATAGTAAATATACTGATAAAACTAAAGCATATGCTGGTTCTGATGGTTATTTAACTTTAAAAGCTTAATTTAATATTAAAGATAATCGAAACGATTATCTTTTTTATTTAGTTTATTAAAATAATATATTTTTTTATAAAAATATGTATTTATTTTTTTATTCTTTTTATATAATTAAAATAGGAAGGAGAGTTAAGTAAAAGCGTGAGAAAGGGTTTAAAATTTTTGTTATGTCTTTTAGTAGGTATTTTATTTATTCCTACTGTAAAAGCAGAAGGTATTACTGTCAATGATATAGTTAATAAGTTTAATGAACTTGTAGAAGATGGTAGAAATAAAACTACTGGAGAAGGAATGACTGCAGAAGTTTGTTCTGATGAACAAGATAGTGCTGGAAAGTGTACTGAGGGTAATATTTATATTACTATTGTTACGGCTGATGAATATGATGAAGATTTTAAAGTTGTTTCTACTAAGGAATCTTATCTTGAGTTAGAACTTAAAGATAATGTTTTATCTTGTACTATAACTGATTCATCTACTCAATATTTTGCTTTTTATAATTCAATTTTAGCTGTTTTTGAAATACAAGGAAAAGAGTATGTGGCAAAAGATTTAACTGTTACTATTGATAAAATAGCTTTTGATGAGAATTCATCTTTTGAAAAAGATGGAATGGAATTTATTTTTAATGAAGATGATTCTGTTGACTTTAGACTTGATGTCGCTAAAAATATCAAACTTATAGAAGCAGTTTCTTTAACTATAAATCAAAGAAATGGTATTGGTAGTTTTAAATATGCTTTAGTAGATGATGAATATGATGAAAGTACAACAAATATAGTTAGTCTTTATGCTAAAGGTGATAAAGTTAAACTTAAAGCTGTTGAAGATGATGAAGACTATAAGTTTGCTAACTGGTTAATTGTAACAAAAGGTAAAACAGATGAAGATGATAAATATGAAGTTTATTCTTTTGATAAAGAAATAACATTAGAACTTTCAAATGATATAAATCTAGTGGCAAACTTTGTACTTAAAGAAATTGAAAAAGAAGACTTTGAAGTAACTAAAGGTAATAATTTATCTTATGAAAAAGGAAAAGACTTAGCTATTACTGCTAGTGGAGATATCTTTGATTTACTTGGAATAAAAGTAGATGGAATATTTATCTCAAACAAACACTTTAATATTTCAAATGGTAGTACTATTCTTACACTTAATAGTGAATATTTAGATACTTTGAGTGAAGGAAATCATATTGTTACATTTGTTTATGCAAATGGTGAAGCTGATGCAACCATAAGTATTCCTGAAACAATTAAGAATCCTAAGACTTTAGATAATATAAGTATGTATATAGTATTATTATTCTTAAGTGCTGTATCACTTGGTTTAATTAGAAAATATTGTTGTTAGTTAAAGACATCGTTTGATGTCTTTTTTTATTATATAATTATATATATGATATAATTTGTTTAAGAAATTACTTAAGTGTAAGGAGAATAATTATATGAATTATAATGGATGTGTATTAGACATATATGAGACAACTGCTTATTGGTGGATTAAAACAATTAAACAAAGATTGAGAGATTTAGACAAGAATCCTAGTAGTGATTTAAAAGAAGCAGAGTTTTTAAAATCATTTTATGATTTAACTGATGATGATTATCGTGAGATGTATTTAAGACTTAGTTCTTTAACTAAAAAGGAAGTTAGTGAGTATTTAGGAAGTTCTCGCTCTAGTTTGGATTTCTTTACTCAAAATACAAAGAAAAAGGGCCATGATGTATTAAATGATGATTTAAGAAGTATTCTAGCAACTCCTGTTAATGATATTAAGTTAACTCCTAAAGGAGAAAAGAACATTTCTATTATGACTAGTGACTACAATGTATGGACAGGGAATAATAGAGGCTATGTCGGTTTATGTCGTTTATTTGAACATGATTATATATTAAATGGAGATAAGAAATTTAAAGATTTTTATTATTTAGTTTTATCTTACTTAAATCAAGTTGGGGAAAATGTTGATTATAATACTTTAAGAAAAGCTTTTGTAGATGTTTATTATAAAAAATATAATAATGATTTAAGTAAAGATGAATTATATTTTTACTTTAATTATATGTTAAGAGTTGCTAAGGCTAATAAATTATTATTAGAGGATGATGTATGTCATTTAGATATATGTGACCTTGATAGAAAAGCATTTGCTTATAAAGATGAACAAGCAAATGATATTGCTAAAAAGTTATTAAGAAATAAATAACTTTACTACTTAAGAGGTGAATATATGATTTTTGATGGTGAAGAAATAAAGATTAAAGAAATAGATGCAACTATAGATGAAAAGAATACAGTTGGTTTTAATATTAGTATAGATGGAGAAAATGGAGAAAAAATAAGTTTTACTACTAATAGTGAAGAGACAGACCCAAGAACATTCAAAGTAAATGAAAAAGTTAATATTATTAAAAAGATTTATTGGGATGTTTCTTTTGGTGTTAACGGGACTTACTATTTATTTGATATTACAAAGGATAGTGTTTATTTAACAAAGTTAGATGATAATAAATATAGATTAGAAGTAAATATAACTAATCCAGATATGATTTATACACCTCTTGGAGAAAATGAATCATTTGAAAGTTTATTAATAGATGTGACTTTTTCTTTTAAATAACTGATAACTGTTTGACAATTATTATATTTGAAAATATAATATTTTCTTAATTGGAAGGGAAATATTATATGAAAAATAATTTAAAAATTAAAGAAATTGATAAAACAATTAAAAAATTAAATGAGGATGTTGAAAGCGAAAAGAAGAGAAATACTGATGCTAAATTTGAAATGGATGAAATTACTTTCTTTGGTCCATTAGTTATTGCACCAGGATTAGGATTAGGTTTAGCTGCTGTTATTATTCCTTTAGCTTTATTTGGGGATCCAACTATGGTACCTAAGCTAACTTCTATACTAGGTATTTTAGGAATAGCTGCATCAGAAGCATTTGGTATAGCTATGTCTGCAATGGGTTTCTATACATTATTTATACGTCCTGGACAAGTTAGTAAAATATTAGCTGAATCTGAAGAAAATATTAATAAATATAATGAAATGATAAAAGAAAAAGAAGCAGAAAAAGAAGCAACTTTAGAACTTGTAGAAGAAAAAGATAATAGTACAAACATTAAATTCCAAAAACAAGAAGATATTTTAAATGATTTAGTTAATGACTATAATGATTATTTAACTAAGACTGAAGTATCAACTATGAGAAGAAGCTTAAAACCTAGAAAGAAAAGAAATTAAATACTCAAGTGAATCTTGAGTATTTTTTTATAAATAAAATATCTAAAAGTGAAAGTTTTTCTTGCACTTAAATAGTTAGGCAATTATAATACTTTGAAAGGTGGGAAAATATGAGCAAATATACAGAAATACTTGAAAAAGTGCAAAGTTATCTTCAAGAAGATAATACTAGAGTTAATAATGGTGAAATATCATTATTTGATTTATATGGTATTGTAGATGAAACAGTTAAAGAAGTATACAAAAGAAAAGAAGGAGAAGAACTTTTAGCGATTGTTAATAAAGAAAATTCTATTATTAATAAGGTCGGAAGATTCTTTAAGAAAAAAGAAATATGTGATAGATATTCAAGTCTTCATTTCATGTTGGATGAAAAAGACGTAGGTATATGTTTTTATGATTGTTTCCGTGGTGGCAGTTCATTTGATGTATATAAAGACAGTGAATCAGGTGAGTTGTACACTGATGGATATAAACAAAGTATTGCAAATGAAATATTAGAAAAACATTATGATGAAATATATGCAATTTTAACAGGGCTTGAAGAGTTTAGAAATCTAACAGGAATATCTGAAAGTTATGGACCTAAAAATGTAATTACTCAGGTAATTGATGATGGTTTTATGAATGCGAATATTAAAGTAGATTATTATGGTCGCATATATTTAGGTATTGGTGTTAGTAAAACAGCAGATCCTGATGAAGTTGCAAAAAGAAATTATTATGGAAAAGAACAAATTCAAAATATTATTAATAACAATGGTATTATAATTGCTAAGAATATGCCAATTTATGATTATGAGTTAACTTCAGAGTATAAGAAAATACTTAATAGAAAGAAAAATAAAAAAGAAGATGATAAATAGAAAGATATAGAAATATATCTTTCTTTTTAAAATAAAAGACATTAATTTTAAAGAAACGAGGTGACAATGTGTATAAAGAAATAAATGAAAATAGAGTTAAACGTACTTTTTCTGAAAAGTATAGATTATCAGCTGAAAGAATGGAAAAGTATGGTTTTAATCTTTATCATGGTATTAGATTTGATGATATTAATAGACTTGAGTCAATTCTTCAAACAGGTGCTATTCTACCGAGTAGTAAGATAAAAGACTCATTTGTGTCATTCGATGGAACGGTTAAAGACTTATATATATGGTGTGATAGTGACGAAAACTGTAATAGGGGCAAATTTGTAAGTGTAATGCCTGATGAAGATGATTTAGAGTTTAGAGTATTTGTAAGAGAACATATATTTTTTGCTATTAAAGGTTCAATAAAAGCATATGAAACAACACATGTTTCTTATGATGAATACTGTGAAATAAAAGATAAGAGTGAAGATTATTATAGTTATGCTTTTAATGAATATTTTGTTCCTGAAGGAGTTTCTTTAGATGATGTTATTTATATTGGAATTGATTCTAGATTCTATTCAGGAGATTATGAAAAAACAGTTAAAGATGTAATAAATTTATTAAAGGTATATAAAAAATCTATACCTTTTAAAGATGTACATGATAATAATGAATTATTTTGTTACCAAGATATTAATAATAATAAAAGAAGAGTTAAAGAAAATAAGAGAAAAACAACTCATTAATGTTATAATAGGATTTAGATAAGAAAATAAATAGTAATATTACTATTTTGTTAGGGAGGAAAATTATGTTATTACCACTTTTAGAGTCATATAATGCTTTAGGAAGACCACCATTTAAACTAATTAGTACAAAAGAAGAATTAGAAAAAAAATTAGATGTTTATAAAGGAATACTTACACCTGAAGCACGTGAGTATCTTGATTCCCTTGTTAATTTAGAGTTTTCTGTTTTAAGAAATGATATTATTAGTGAACAAGATAGATATGCTTTGTCACAACTTGATATTTATAAAAGTCTTGCTCAATATAATGTATATCATAGAGCAATAAATATTTTTAAGAATCAAAAAGATGTTCAACTTCTTACAAATGATAACTCTCGTTCTGGAGTTGAAGCAGATGCTGTTTTTGGAGAATCTCAAGAGATTATGTATGTATTTAATCATAATGATAAAACAAATGATTATGGTTCTATTAAAATAGCAAGAATAAAAGAAAACGATGGACAAAGAGAAAATGAAATAAATGCTCTTAAAAGAGAACTAAGATTTACATCTGTAGGTAATTTAAAACCTAGTGTAGATGCTGATGGTAGGGCTTTAATTGGAGCTAACTCTATGGCATATTCAATATATGAATCTAAAGTTGTAGCTCTTAAAAATAGAATTGAAGAATTAGAAAATGCGAGTTCTTTAAGTGCTGATGATAAGAGAATTATGGAACTTACAAATTATTTTCATGATTTAATACTAGAAGATTATGGTATTGATTTAAATGATGATGAAATGAAAGAAAAATCATCTCATACAACACAAAAACAAAAAGTTCTTGCACCACATTTTGATGTTTATAGATATACTTTATATAAATAAAAATAAATACGATTGTATTTATTTTTTTATTTGAAGTTTAAACTATAATCTATGCTATAATAGTCTATGTACAAGGTGATAATATGGATGATATACTTGGATATGACTGTGATGGTAAAGAAATATATGAGTATAGAATACTTCGTGCTATTTGGTCAAATGATATAGATATAGAAGAGTTAGTTGATGCTGATCCTAGACAATATTGTGCTTTAATTGGTGATGATGGTAAAGCTTATGCAATAAGTGTTTTTGATAATTGGCATAAAGATTTAATTAGAAAAAGAGAAAATATAAAAGATGATGAAGAAATCTCTACAATAGTTAAACCAATAAGTGAAATGGTAAACTATGAATTAGCAGAGTGTTATGATGGTGAACTATATTATGAGTTTGATCGTTATGATTTAAAGAAAAGACTAAATAGTATTTTAAAAAATAATAAAACAAAGGAATTACTTAAAACTAATAAAAGGAAAGGTAATAATTATGGAAAATAATGATAATAATAAAGGAACTTATACTATTAAAGAAATACTTGAAAGAGAACCTAAAAGAGCTGAGGATAGCCCAGAATATAGAAAAGCGGTTCGTGCTACAAATGAAAAAATAAGAGAATATGAACTATCTCAAGCTAGAATGTATGCTCAAGCTGATAAATATGTATCAATGAGTTTTTCTAGTATAGTTAGAAAAAATGGTAAGGTTTTATCTAGAAAACCTAAAAAGAAAAAAGTATTTTAAAGGTTTATAAATTAAGAACATTATTTAAAGTTAATAAAAAAGGATGAAAATATGATAAATTTTAATGATATTAAATATGAAAGACTAGATTATGATAAAACTAAAATTAAGATTAATGGTTTATTAGATAAACTTACTTGTTCTAATGATCCGGAACAATATATCGAAATTGTAAAAGAAATAATTAATATTCAAAATCATATTGAAGAAATGTATGATTATGCAGATATTAATAATATGAGAAATGCTAAAGATGAATTTTTCTCTAATGAAATGGATTATTGGAATGCTAATAAAGTTAAATATGATTCATTATTTATTCCTTTTTACAATGAAATAAATAACTCAAAGTATAAAGAAGAATTAAAGCGTATTTTACCGGCTAATTTCTTTAGAATAATTGAATATCAAATGAGAGTAACAAGTGATGAGATAGCTGATTTAGTTAAAAAAGAAAATGAATTAATGATGAAATGTAGAAAATTAAATCTTGCTAAATTAGATTATGATGGTGAAGAAAAAACAATAGGTAAAATTAGTGCTGACTTTAGTAATAAAGATAGAAGTGTAAGAAAAAAAGCACATGATTTTATAAACGATTACTATTATGACAATCAAGAAGAATATGACAAAATCTTATTTGAACTTGTTAAGGTTAGAAATGAAATAGCCAAAAAGCTTGGATTTAAAAATGCAGTAGAATATAGTATTTATAAATTAAAAAGATTTGATTATGATTATTCAGACATATCTAAATTTAGAGATAATATAATTAAATACATTATTCCTGTTTGTAATACATTAAATGAATGGAAAAAAGAAGAACTAGGAATAGATCAGTTAAAATATTATGACACAGTATATTTTACTGAGATGCCTAAACCTAAATATGAAGGTGAAGATTTACTTGAACATTTGAAGGAATCATTTAAAGAAGTTGATAAAGAATTATCTAAAATGTTTAATTCTATGTTAGAAAATGGTTATATTGATTTTGTTTCTAGAAGTGATAAAGTTAATTTCTCTATTACGAATTATTTAACTGAAAGCTGTGTACCAGTTGTTACGGGTAATTATAAAGGCACTTATTTCGATGTAAAAACAACAACTCATGAAATAGGACATTCTTTTCAAAAATATTGTGCATCTAAAGAAGATAAAGAAAGAATTGTTTCTGCTTTATTAAAATATCCAACCATGGAAGTTGCTGAAATATTTTCTTATGCTATGGAATTTATTATGATGAATCATCTAGGTAATATTTTTAGTGAAGAAGATTATAAAAAATATTGTTTCCTAAAAATGTATAATTTTATAAATGATTTACCACAAAGATGTTTAGTAGATGAATTTCAACAAGTAATATATTCTAAAGAAGATTTAAAGTTAGAAGATATTAGAAAAACTTGGTTAGAATTATCCCATAAATATAATATGGATAAAACGTATGATGGACATATTAATCTAAGTACTGGTGGAACTTTTTATAGTGTTTCTCATATATACTATAATCCATTTTATTATATAGATTATGCACTTGCATGTTTTGATGCATTATCTATTTGGGATAAATGTGATAAAAATATAGATTTATTTAAAGAAGTAGGAGGAGTAGCATCATATTACTCATTTAAAGAATTAATTGATAAATATAATATGCCTAATCCTTTTGATGAAAAGACTGTAGAAGAAGTATCAAAAAAATTAGAAAAAGAATTAAAAAATAATAGATTAATTAGAAAGTAATAATAGATAATATAAAAACTATTAATTACTATTATAATTTGCATTCAATCAAGTAGGATAAATCCTACTTTTTTGATATAATTAATTTGTATTTAATAGAGTTGATCCATACGAATAAAACTAATATAAACTGGTTGAGAACGGATAGTCAAAACCAAGAAAAATAGAGGTGTTATATATGAAATTTTTAGGAAGTAAAGAGATAGAAACTGAAAGACTTATTTTAAAAGCACAAACAATGGAAGAACAACATTATTTATGGAGTGTTCTTATGATGGATGAGGTTAATAAATATTATTTATCTATTCCACAAAAGTTTAGAGAAAAGTTAAAAGATTGGTCAATACAAGAAGAATTTTATAGAAAAGATATGGAGCACGCTAATGATCCAGATGTTTTTAGGTGGAGTGTATTTTTGAAAGAAACTGGCGAATGTATAGGAAGAGTATCTTGTCATGATGCAAGAAGTGAGTTTAATGAATTTAATGAACCCGGTATTAGAGGTGTTGGTTGGTATATTGATCCAAAATATAAAGGTAATGGATATGCAACTGAAGCTGCTAGAGCTATGATTGATTATATGTTTAATGAATGTGAAATTAGTGAAATTCATACTCAAGCAGCTGTAAATAATCCTGCTTCTTGGAAAATAATGGAAAAACTTGGATTTGAAAGAAAAGATAAGATTAATTTAGTTGAATACACTTACTTAGATGAACCTGTTGAAGACTATCAATACTATATAACTAAAGAAATGTATTTTGAAAATAAAAATTGCTTAAAAAGGTAATGTAGTTGATCTTTAATGAATGAAAATAAAACAAACATAAACTGGTTGGTGTTTACAGTCTAACTTTTAATAAAAAGAGGTGAAATTATGATTAAATTATTTGATAGTAATATGAATGAAGTGACTATCAAAAGAGAAATGTATCAATGGGATAT
>JAEEGL016878467.1_pt1 | contig 90503 bp, 70 predicted proteins | sample 9134231 | NCBI WGS metagenome assembly JAEEGL01 (sample SAMN16246548, study PRJNA631951) | gut metagenome | biome: gut microbiome; feature: rumen; material: fiber-attached | host: Bos | place: Iran: Karaj | collected 2018-10 | reverse complement strand
GATCCCATGCGGCCCAGGTTGAGTTCCTTTTGCACACCAATGCCTGTGTAGAATCGGGTGGATGTTATGCGGAAGTTGTTATAGTCGCCTTTCGAGACCCATTGCATGAAAACATTCAAGCGGAAGTTGTGTGGCAATTCAAAGTCGTTTTGCCAAGAGATGCTTGCAAATGGATGGTTGAGGGTGATGGTAGAACCATTGGCGCAGAGCGACTTGTAGTTTTGGAAGACCATTAATATGTTCCAAGCAGGGTGCCAGCAACCGATTACAGGGCGAAATGATGGGATGATGGAGAGTTGGTCGTAGGCTTCACCACTATTGACGGGTCGTACGAGACTGATGAGCGGGTCTTCGGAACCCGGGAAGGGCTCGGTCGACATGGTCACAACATCCTTGATGCGTCCGTAATTGACAGTGAGGTTCATCCACTTATAGGCGCTGTTGAGCACGAGGCTGTGGGTATAGGTGGGTTTTAAGTATGGGTTACCGCTCTGGTAGGTATAGCGGTTGAAGTAGATGGTGCTGCTGGTGAGGTTGCTGTAGCTTGGTCGTTGAATGTCGCGGCGATAGGAGAGTGAGAGCTGCACCTTGCCAATGGGCATGGAGATGCTTGCGGTAGGGAACCAGTCGCCATAGTCGCGGCACACATCTTCTTCGCGCAGGCCAAAGTTGAAGTAGTCGTTTTTGAGGTGTTCATAGCGCAATCCCACCTGAGCAAAGACTCGGCCGAAAGCACGCCCATACTCCATGAAAGCAGCTGTCGATGACTCGTTGATCTCGGTATCGGTGGCTTTCACAGGCACGCTCTCGCTTGCGGTGAACGAGTAGGCATCGGTGCGATGGTTGTGTGAGTACTCACCACCCACCGAGAGATTGCCCTTCAGCACCGGATAGCTGAGGATGAGTTTGGTGGCCCAGAAACTGTTGCCACTCTTGGTGTTGCTCTCGATGGTGCGGGTGGCTGTTTGGACACCCTCGTTGATGGGTGTGGTCTGTTCGGTAGTGCTGCCCGGCGTCTTGGTGTCGTCGAAGAGCCCGTCGATGTTCAGGTCGATACCCAGGTTGTGAATGTTGCCATTGTAGTAGGCATTGAATATGTGCTTGGAGAAGCGGTCGTTTTGCCAGATTTGGCTTTCGGACTGCTCGGTGAGCACCTTGTTCTCGTAGTTGCTGGTGAAGAAGTGGCTATTGAGCTCTCCACTGGGATGGCGATCGTATTTATAGAATGCACCGACGCTGTGGTTCTGGTTGAACATATAGTTGATTTGCAATTGTGGTGACCAACCTTTCCTCAGGTGGGTGGTCTTTTGTGTAGTGTAGCTTTCGAAGGCGTCGGGACCGATGAGATAGGTGAGGTCGTTCTCCTGCTTGCCTATTGTGGCAAATCGACCTGCCCAGAGCGAGGCGGTGATGTCGAATCCGCCAATGCGGTAGTTAACATCGAGGTTGTTGGTGATGGTGTGGTCGTACTGATAAGACCAGGCCAAATTGTCTTGGAAGCTGAAACCCTCACCTTGTGCCTTCTTGAGCTGGATGCGCACTACCGCCTTGGTCGATGCAGCGTAACGGGCACCGGGGTTCTGAATCACATCGACATGCTGAATCTGGTCGGAGCGTAGGCGAGAGAGTTCACCCAGATCTTGCACTTTGCGTCCGTTAATATATACTTCGGCTTCACCACGGCCCAGTACCGACACAGCACCGTCACGCTCGGCTTCGAGCGACGGAACTCGCTTGAGTGCGTCGGTCACCGAGCCAGCCTTTTCAAGGATGGTGCCCTCGATGGTGGTGCGCATGGCTTCGCCTTTCACGCGAGTCTTGGGAAGGGTGCTTTTCACCACCACTTCGCCGAGCAGTATCGTCTCTTCTTTCAGGGTCACTGTCATGTTAGGTGTGGCATTCACGCACTGTGTCTGGTAGCCGATGCTCGACACTTTGAGCAGGTGCCCGGGTTTAGAAGATGTGATGTTGAAGGAGCCATCTTCTTCGGTAATGGTTCCTTGAACGAAAGCCGAGTCGGGCAGTGAAAGGAGCACTACATTGGCGAATGCCATGGGTTCACCTTTCTCGTCGATTACTTTACCACTCACTCCTTGCACTTGTGCAAGGGTTGTTAATGTCATCATCATAGCAGCCATGAATGCTGCGAGTTTATTAATATAGTGTTTCATTTCTTTATTATAATTATTGTGTATACTTGGTTTATTTTCGCTGTCTGTATCTTAGACGCAATAATGAGTCGAATTGTTTCGGGTGTTTTGATGTTGTTGTGAACTTTTTAGATTTATTTACAGTAAATATGTAATAAATAAATCCTGATTGTCGCATGAGTGCGAGTAATGTCTTTTGCTATGTTGAACCTGTTTGCCATTGTTTTTGTTTATTAGACGATGATTGTTACTGAAAAATCACAAGATTTTTTAATTTTTTATACTCACCCCTCCCGCAAAGTTGCTTGCCACAATGTGCAGGGTTGGGGCGTCATGAATGCTCCTGCCCACAGTTTCGTTGCCCACGCCGCCAATGAAACTGCGGCTTTTCGCCTCGATGTTCACATTTGCAGGAACCAACAGTTCCACTCCACCGGCGAAGGTGTGGATGTCGATTTCCTCATCTTCGGTGATAAGGGCTTGGCGCAAATCGAGTCGAATGCCTCCGAAAAAGGCGTCGAGTCGCGCACCATGGAACGCTTCACCTTTATAAATGTACTCGTCGCCGCCAAATCGCACGGCACAACAGATGCGCTTGCCATCCTCACCCTGCGGAATGGGCCGCTGCAACCACTGGTCGGGGTTGCGCCTGTAGCTGCTGACGATGAGCCTCACACCGATGAAGAGTAGCAGGACAGGGGCGATGTAGGCACTCCATGGATGCTGCCAAAGCCAGTCGAACCAGTCAAGATGGAATATGTTCCACATGCTTATGAGCTTTAAAAGCGCAACAAAAATGAAAATGATACCGATGATAGTTCTTTTTGTCATAATAATTTTTATTTAGAGTTGGCCAGCAGCACAGTGCTGCGGCAAATGTTTTCGATGCAAAATTATGATGGTGACTTGGGGTGGGCAAAAAAGTGGGATAAACTGTAAGGGTTTGTGACGAATGGCAGCACAATGAGTGATGAATTGCACAAATGGGATGAATGGTTTGCGCGATTGAGCACATTATTGTAACTTTGTTGACTGTAATGAATCAAGGACGAAAAGAAACATTTATCACGCGTGTTGTGAGCGTGTGCTTTGCAATAGTGGTTCTTGCCATCTTCAAGCCGTTTGGACTGGAAGTGTGGCAGTGGCTGGCTTATGGACACCTGCTGATAATAGGTGTGTTGGGTGTGTGTACATGCTTGTTGACCGAGTTCATACTGAAATATGTGGCTAAAAAACCGCGTTCGCTCGATAGGGGAGTGAGTTACATCATTCGCCGCAACTTGTGGTTCCAGCTTATCAATACGCCTTTGGTTTCGCTCATGATATGCCTCTATCGTCACTTTTTCTTGAGCGATCTTGTGGAGTCAAACCGATTGTCATGGGGCAATTATTTCGAGACTCTGCTGATTCTTGCATTCTGCTCTTTTACGATAGGGCTTTACTGGCGTTTCAAGTACCGTAATCGCTACTTGGCCGCTGAGCTTGAGGAAACCCGACAGCTCAACGAGCAATTGCAGCAGTTGCAGCAGGATGTCGAGAATCGTGCCAAAATGGTTCAGAATGACGAGCAAGAGCCGGCAACGAGTATTGAGGCTGCTGAGTTATCCGACACCATTGAACTTTCGGGAAACACCAGCGAGTCGGTTGTGTTGCCTGTGTCCAATCTGCTCTATGTCGAATCGGTTGGCAACTATGTGAAAGTGTGTTGGGTACACGAAGGCAAGGTGCGCACCGATATGCTGCGTGCTACCTCGAAGCAGGTAGAAGAGAACTTGCGACTTTATCCAATAATCGTACGCTGCCATCGTGCATTTCTGGTGAATTTGCATCAGGTTGAGAAAATTCTTTCTCAATCGGGCACCATGCAGCTGGTTATTAAACAATGTGGCGACCATCTGCCAGTCTCTCGTAGCAATATGACGCAAGTGAAAGAGGCCATTAAAGGCATTAGATAAAAAGGTTAATACTTAATATTTATATATAAGAAAAACGGTAAGATCAATTTTGACCTTACCGTTTTATTTAGGGGTTTTATTGTTTGATTAATTATCCCTCCACTGCTGCCTGGGCGGCTGCAAGGCGTGCGATGGGCACGCGGTAGGGAGAACAAGACACATAGTTCAGGTTGAGCGAAGCGCAGAACTTGACGCTGCTGGGTTCGCCACCATGCTCACCGCAGATACCCACATTCAGGTCGGGATTTGCAGCACGACCCTTGCGAGTGGCCATCTCAACGAGTTGACCGACGCCTTCCTGGTCGAGTACTTCGAACGGGTCAACCTTGAGGATACCCAGATTCTTGTAAACGGCAAGGAACTTGGCGGCATCGTCGCGTGAGTAACCGAAGGTCATCTGAGTGAGGTCGTTGGTACCAAATGAGAAGAAGTCGACGACTTCGGCAATTTGGTCGGCTACGAGGGCAGCACGAGGAATCTCAATCATAGTACCCACCTTGTAGGCTACAGTTTCGCCACGCTCGGCAAATACCTTCTTAGCGGTAGCGTTGATGATGTCGGCCTGCATCTGAATCTCGGCCTTGACACCGATGAGGGGCACCATGATCTTGGGATGAACCTTGATACCCTTGGCTTGCATGTTGAGAGCAGCCTCGATAATGGCGCGAGCCTGCATCTCGGTGATTTCGGGATAGGTGTTGCCCAAACGGCAGCCACGGTGACCCAGCATGGGGTTGAATTCCTCGAGACCGTCGCAAATGAGTTTCACTTCCTCGAGTGTACGGCCAGTCTGGTCGGCGAGTTCACGCATGGTTTCCAGCTGGTGAGGAACAAACTCGTGCAGAGGGGGGTCGAGCAGGCGGATGGTCACTTCATAACCGTCCATGGCTTTGAAGATACCCTCGAAGTCGCCACGCTGCAGCGGGAGCAACTTGTTGAGAGCCAGACGGCGCGAAGACTCATCGGGAGCGATAATCATTTCACGCATAGCCTTGATGCGGTCGCCTTCGAAGAACATGTGCTCGGTGCGGCACAGGCCGATGCCATGAGCGCCCAGTTCGCGAGCCTTTTGAGCGTCGCGAGGTGAGTCGGCATTGGTGTAGACATCCATCTTGCTGTATTTCTCAGCGAGAGCCATCACAGCTGCATAGTCACCACCCAGGTCGGGATCTACTGTGGCAACAGGACCGTCGTAAACTTGTCCGGTGCTACCGTTGATTGAGATCCAGTCGCCTTCGTTATAGGTTTTTCCACCCATCTCAACGGTGCGAGCCTTGTAGTTGACCTTAATGGTTCCGGCACCCGACACACAGCACTTGCCCATACCACGGGCAACCACAGCAGCGTGCGAGGTCATACCACCACGAGCGGTGAGAATACCCTGAGCCACGCTCATGCCGCGCAAGTCTTCAGGAGAAGTTTCAATGCGCACCATGATAACTTTTTTCTTGCGTGATGCCCATTCCTCGGCGTCGTCGGCAAAGAACACGATTTGGCCGCTGGCTGCGCCGGGGCTTGCGGGAAGACCCTTAGCCATGACCTTGGCCGATTTAACGGCAGCCTTGTCGAACACGGGGTGAAGCAGCTCGTCGAGTTTGTTGGGCTCCATGCGCTTGATGACGGTTTTTTCGTCGATTTTACCTTCGCGAAGCAGATCCATGGCTATTTTCACCATAGCGGCACCGGTGCGCTTACCGTTGCGAGTTTGGAGCAACCAGAGTTTGCCGTCCTGGATGGTGAATTCCATATCTTGCATGTCGCGGTAGTGCTCTTCGAGTCTGTGTTGAATTTCAACGAGCTGAGCGGCACACTCGGGCATTGATTCCTCCAGCGAGGGGTATTTGGCCTTGCGCTCTTCTTCGCTGATGCCTTGAAGTTCGGCCCAGCGGCGGCTGCCTTCGGTCATGATTTGTTGAGGAGTGCGAACACCAGCCACAACATCTTCACCTTGAGCGTTGATGAGATATTCACCGTTGAACAGGTTCTCGCCAGTAGCGGCGTCGCGAGAGAAGCAAACGCCAGTAGCCGAGTTGTTGCCCATGTTGCCATAGACCATAGCCTGCACATTCACGGCTGTTCCATATTCTTCTGGAATCTGGTTCATCTTGCGATACAGGATAGCGCGCTCGTTGTTCCAACTGTCGAACACAGCATAGATTGCGCCCCAAAGCTGATCCCATGCACTGGTGGGGAAGTCCTTGCCCGTGTTATCTTTCACGGCTTGCTTAAAGAGGGCTACGAGGCGTTTCAGGTCTTCAACTTCGAGGTCGGTGTCGAATTGCACGCCTTTCTCCTTCTTTACATTCTCAATGATTTCTTCGAAGGGGTCAATGTCGGTCTTGTTCTTGGGCTTCATGCCAAGCACAACATCGCCGTACATCTGAACAAAGCGACGATAGCTGTCCCAAGCAAAACGGGGGTTGCCCGACTTCTGAGCCAGCGTTTCGGCAACTGCATCGTTGATACCCAGGTTAAGCACGGTGTCCATCATACCGGGCATCGATACGGGAGCACCCGAGCGAACTGATACCAGCTGAGGATTGCTGGGGTCGTTGAACTTGTTACCGGTCAATGATTCAATGTGCTTAATGGCGTTCTCAACATCAGCCTTGATGAGTTGAACAACCTCTTCGCGTCCTTTTTCATTGTAGATTTTGCAAACTTCAGTAGTAATAGTGAAACCAGGAGGAACTGGCACACCGATGAGATTCATTTCGGCCAGATTGGCACCCTTGCCACCAAGCAGATCTCTCATGTCGGCTCTGCCTTCAGCTTTTCCGTTTCCAAAAGTGTAAATCGTTTTCATTAATTATTAGGTTTTATAAATAATAAATTATTATTCAGTATAATGAAAGAATAAGGTGTAAAAATGCTGAAAAACAACCAATTCAGTCGGTTTTGATTTAACGGAAAATCGTTTCATTTTGCAATGGTTACGCCTTGAAAACAGTCAAAACTGACAAGAAATTGATGCAAATGTTGCATTTTTGACGTGCAAAGGTAGTAAAAAAATCTTAATCATCAGGCATATAATGCACATTTAATGCTTCATTAAAAATATTTTTTAACGAATAGGATATATTCACTATCTTTGCACTGTTAAACAAGAATTTAAAATTATCATAGTATCGTGAGCAGAAAAAGAAGAGAATTGCCGATTGTAGAGAATCTTGAGATAACCGGTATTGCAGCCGAAGGCAAGAGCCTGGGCCGCTGGAACGAGATGGTGGTATTTGTGCCTTTTGGAGCGCCTGGTGATGTGGTCGATGTCCAACTCACCAAGAAGCGACACTCCTTTGCCGAAGGCAAGATTGTGAAAATGCACACCTCAAGCCCCATGCGTGTGGAGCCATTCTGCGAGCACTATGGTGTGTGTGGTGGCTGTAAATTCCAGCATATCCCTTATGAGGAACAACTCAAGTACAAACAGCAGCAGGTTGAAGACGCTTTGCAGCGCATCGCCAAGGTGCAGTTGCCCGCTATCAATCCTATCTTAGGTTCGGCTAACACCTGTTTCTACAGGAATAAGTTGGAATTCACCTTCTCTAACAAGTCGTGGCTCACACGCGAACAGCTGGAAAGCGACGAACAGTTTGATGATCGCAATGCACTTGGTTTTCACATCCCCAATGCATTTGACAAGGTGCTCGATATCAACAAGTGCTGGTTGCAGGACGATGTTTCGAATCAAATCAGGAACTATATTCGCCTTCATGCCAAACAACAAGGATATTCTTTCTTCGATTTGCGCGCTAACCAGGGCTTGATGCGCACCCTTATGATCAGGACTTCGAGCACGGGCGAACTGATGCTCGTCGTGGTGTTTGGTGCCAATGATCAAACGGCCATCAATGAAATGATGCAGTCCATCAAAGAGGCTTTCCCGCAAATCACATCGCTCCAGTATGTGGTGAATCTCAAGTGCAACGATTCGCTTAACGATCAGGAATTTGTGCTCTTCTCAGGTCGTGACTATATCGAGGAGGAGATGGAGGGGCTGAAATTCAGAATAGGACCCAAGTCGTTCTATCAGACCAACTCGGCCCAGGCCTATGAACTTTATAAGGTGGCACGCCGCATGGCTCGGCTCAAGGGTGACGAACTTGTATATGACCTGTATACAGGCACCGGCACCATCGCCAACTTCGTGGCTCGCCAGTCGCGGCAGGTGATAGGCATCGAGTATGTGCCCGAGGCTATTGAAGACGCTAAACTCAATTCGCGCGTGAACGGTATCGAGAACACGCTTTTCTATGCCGGTGACATGAAAGATATCTTGACCGACGACTTTGTGCAACAGCACGGTTGCCCCGATGTGATGATTATTGACCCGCCGCGGGCAGGCATGCACGAAGATGTGGTGAAAGTGATATTGAATGCTCAGCCCAAACGCCTTGTGTATGTGAGCTGCAACCCTGCCACGCAGGCGCGCGACTTGGCAATGCTTGACGAGAAATATAGCGTTGAAGAGGTGCAGCCGGTTGACATGTTCCCACACACGCAGCATGTTGAGAATGTAGTGGCATTGCAGCGCCGCTTCTGAATTGGTTTAAAGGGCGTTTTTAATGTTTTCAAAAGTGGTGAGGCACGAATTGTAGAATCGTCGGTCGTCGGTCACATTGCGGCCCACAAAGCGGGGCAGGGCATATTGGTAATTGGCTGCTGGCAGTTCAATCTCGGCAATGACAAGGCCTTCGAGCTGCTCGTGAAATACATCAACTTCCCATTTATTCCCCTCATAGAACACAATGTGCCGCGTCTTGCTGATGACTGGCGGTGTGCACATGTTGAGCAGCGCCATGGCATCGTCCATTGGAATGCGGTATTCAAACTCGTCACGCGCGTCATCAACACTGGGTCCTTTGATGGTGATGAAAGCCTTATTGCCCGCTGTCCTGACTCTCACGGTTCTGCCTTTTTCTCGCGACAGGTATCCTTGCCTGATGCTTATGGTTTCACTGCACATTTGCTTGAAACTGTCGTCGGTGACAAGATATTTGTGTTCAATTTCTTTGCCCATAGAGATGAATAAAGATGCTGTTAAGAATATTGATTTTGACATAAAATCATTACTTTTGCAAAATTAAAAATAATCATCGATAAGAGAAAGCCATTCATGCTAAAAAAAATATTCTTCATATTGCTAGCCATGCTCATGTGCATTGCCATCGGGGTTGATGCACAGCAATATGTTGAATTGCATGGTGTGGTGAAGGACTCTGTGGCCGATGAACCAGTGCCTTATGCCTCGGTTTTCGTGAAGGGAACGGGCGAGGGCGCCATTGCCAATGTAAAGGGCGAGTTCAGTGTGTCGATTCCGCTGAATTCGGTACTGAAGGTGCAAGTGGTGGGTTATGAAACCAAAGAGGTGAAAGTGAGCGAACCGACCAATCCGTTTGTCATTTATATCGCTTCAATAAGCCGCATTCTCGATGAGGTGATCATCGACCGCAAACGCAAGGAGAAATATGAGAAGAAAGGCAATCCAGCCATAGCGCTCATGGAGGACATTCGTCGCCACATGAAGGACGACGACCCCTTGCTCAAGCCCTATTTTGGCTACGATAAATATGAGTTGATGACCTTTGGGCTAAACAACATGAACAGCGAGGAGGAGAACCGGCTGCTCAAGAAATTTGACTTCCTGAAAGAGTATGTCGACACGCTGCCCATCACGGGCAAACCCATTTTACCCGTCTCGGTGACCGAAAACATTTCGAACGAGTATTTTCGCAGTTCTCCCAAGGCGCACAAGAGCGTGGTGGTCGCCAAACGACACGAAGGCATTGAGGATGGATTGGATGCGGCGAGCGTGGAGCGATTTCTTGATGACGCTGTCAGGGAAATTGATATTTATGGCAAGGATATAGCACTCATGCAGAATCGGTTCGTGAGTCCACTTTCAAGTATTGGTTCAAGTTTCTATAAGTATTATTTGACCGACACTGTTGTTATAGACGGGGAGCGTTGCGTGCGGCTGTCGTTCGTGCCATTCAATACCGAGTCATTTGGTTTCATCGGCAGGATGTATGTGCTGCTCAACGATACTTCACGGTTCGTCAAGAAGGTGATGATGACCACTCCCTCGTCGATCAACCTCAATTTTGTGAAACGCCTTTACATTGAGCAAGACTATGAGCGTGCTTCCAATGGCTGCCGCCTCAAAACCCGCGACGATGTGACTGTGGAATTCAAGGTGATTAAGGGTGCTCAGGAGTTTTACGCTCATCGCAAGACGCTTTATTTTGGACATCACTTCCAACCGCCGCATGACCTGACTCTGTTTGACAAAAACGGTGAAGAAATCATTGCCGACAATGCCACACATTTAAGCAAAGAGGAATGGAGCCGATTGAGACCTGCAACGGCCAAGGCTAACGACGATGTGGGTGGCATGCTGGCGCGTTTGCGCAAGTCGCGCCTTTTCTTTTGGACCGAGAAAGTGGCGCTAACGCTGCTCAACGGTTATGTTTCGACCGGAAATCCAAGCAAATTTGATTTTGGCCCACTGAACACCTTCGTGAACTGGAACAAGCTGGAAGGTTTCAGACTGAAGGTGGGTGGCATGACAACGGCACACCTCAACAAGCACCTGTTTGCCAAGGGCTACATTGCCTATGGATTTAAAGACGAGAAACTGAAATATATGGGCGAGCTGGAATATTCGTTCAATGAGAAGAAGTATCACAGCAACGAGTTCCCTATTCATTCGCTCAAACTATGGCATCAGTATGATGTCGACAAAATAGGGCAGCACTATCAGTTCACCAGCCAGGACAACGCATTTTTGGCCATAAGGCGCAAGACCGATAACAAGATGACCTATTTGCGCCGCACTGCCCTCCAATACAAGGTAGAGTGGGTCAACGGGCTTTCGTTTGCTGCATCGCTCGAGCATCGGCGCCACGAGGCTACCTGTTTCTTGCCGTTTGAGGATGCTGAGGGGCATGTTTTCGGGCATTACACCACGGCTGGTTTTCGGGTGCAGCTGCGCTACGCTCCAGGCGAAAAGTTTTATCAGACCCGAATGTTTCGCTTTCCCATCAATATCGACAACCCCATCATGACGCTCACGCACACCTATATGCCCAAAGGCTTCTTGGGAGGCGACTTTGAGGTGAACAAGACCGAGTTTGCCATCCAAAAACGGTTCTGGTTCTCGGCTTTTGGATATACCGATGTGATTGTGAAAGCGGGCAAGATTTGGAGCAAAGTGGCTTATCCCGACCTGATGATTCCCAATGCCAACCTGTCGTACACCATTCAGCCTGAGACCTACACACTGATGAACGCGATGGAGTTTGCCAACGACCAGTTTGTGTCGTGGGATGTGACCTATTGGATGAACGGGCTCATCTTTAACCGCATTCCGCTTGTCAAGAAGCTCAAGCTGCGTGAAGTGCTCTCGTTCAGGGGACTGTATGGCAGTCTCACCAGCAAGAATGATCCTGCGAAGTCGGCCGATGTGTACCGGTTCCCTGAGTTGGCTAATTGCCAGCCCATGGGCAAGAAACCCTATATGGAATTGGGAGTGGGCATCGACAACATCCTGTCGTTCTTGCGGGTCGACTATGTGTGGCGCCTCACCTATCGCGACACGCCTGGTGTCGACCGTCAGGGCCTCAGGGTGCAGGTGCACATTGCCTTCTAAATCCCATTGTCGCGAATTCCATCCATTGGTAACATGCTGAATGCGCCACCCGCGGTGTTGTGGATGGCGCATGATTTCGTTATTATGACTAATAATTAGTCGTCGATGAAGCGGCGGTTCAGGTTGCCGTAGTAGTCAATGCGGCGGTCGCGCAAGAAGGGCCACCAGCGCCTTACCACCTCGGTGCGTTCCATGTTGAGGTCAAACACCTTTTCCTCTTCCTGGTCCTGCGATGCCTGATAGAGGATTTCGCCTTGTTGCCCGGCAATGAAGCTGCTCCCCCAGAACTGGATGCCGCGCGTCATTCCGCTGGGATCCACCTCGTGGCCGCAGCGGTTCACCGTCACCACAGGCAGGCCGTTGGCAATGGCATGACCACGCTGTACGGTAGTCCATGCCTCAATCTGGCGTTTCTTTTCCTGTGGCGTGTCGCTGCTCTCGTAGCCAATGGCGGTGGGGTAGATGAGCAGTTGCGCCCCTTGCAGGGCCATGAGTCTGGCGGCTTCGGGATACCACTGATCCCAGCACACGAGCACGCCCAATCGTCCCACCGATGTGTCGATGGGCTTGAAACCGATATCACCCGGTGTGAAATAGAATTTCTCGTAGTAGGCAGGGTCGTCGGGGATATGCATCTTGCGATATTTGCCTGCTATGCTGCCGTCTTTTTCAAACACCACAGCGGTGTTATGATACAGCCCCGTGGCGCGTTTCTCGAACAACGAAGTGACAAGCACAATCTGGTTGTCCTTGGCCAGCGAACCGTAGAAAGCCGTTACATCACCAGGAATCTCGGTGGCCAGATTGAAGTTGTGCACATCTTCCACTTGGCAAAAGTAGAGTGCATCGTGCAACTCTTGCATCACAATGAGTTCAGCCCCCTGTTGAGCAAGGGCTGTGATTTTCTGTGCAAGGCGTGAGCGGTTGTCTTCCACATTGCCTGTGTTATGCTGTTGAATGATACCAATTTTCATGAGTGCTAAATATTTAATGTGTTTACTGGAAATTGCATGGTGGCGCAGTGCAGCGATCCGTGCTGAACGATAAGTGAAGTGCAGTCAATGCCCTTGACGGTGCGCTCAGGGAATGCCTCGCCTATAATGCGGCAAGCCTCGTCGTCGAGTCTTGGTTGGTTGTAGGTAGGCACCAGCACGCTGTGGTTGGTTACCAGGAAATTGGCATAGGTTGCCGGCAACCGGTAATCGTCGTCAAAGATGGGAGCGGGCAGGGGCAGCTCAAGCAGGCGGTAGGGTTCGCCATTGGCATTGGTGAATGATGCAAGTTGCTCTTTCATGAGCTGCATTTCGCTGTAGTGCACATCGGCAGCGTCGTTGCATCCGCAATATATAATGGTGTTATTGGGAGCAAAGCGTGCCAGCGTGTCGATGTGGCAGTCGGTGTCATCTCCTGCGATGAAGCCGTGGTCGAGCCAAATAATTTTCTCTGCTCCGAGGCGTTTCTTGAGTTCTTGTTCTATCTCGGCTTTGCTCCACTGCTGGTTGCGGTTGGGCGAGAGCAGGCATTTAGTGGTGGTCAGGATGGTACCGTTTCCGTCACTCTCTATCGAACCTCCTTCCAGAACCATGTCGAGATGATTCTCCATACCATTCTTGAACACACCTACTTTTTCCAGCGCTCGGTTTATCTGGTTGTCGTGGTTGGCGGCAAATTTCATGCCCCATGCATTGAATGTGAAATCAAGTGGCACGGGCTGCCCGTTGTTCAGCACCGTAATGGCACCAAAATCTCTTGCCCAGGTGTCGTTGCTGTCGGCAGTGACTATGCGAATTTTAGACCCTTGACTTGCGACATCATGGGGCAAGTGGTTTTGAACAAGGTCGATTGATGGGGCCACAATAATGAGCTGCTCATCGCACAAGATGTTACGGGATAGCTCGACATAGCATTGGGTGACATCGTGCAGGGTCGGGAGCCAGTCAGTGTCGGCATGAGGCCATGCTATCAAGATTGCATCTTGAGGGGACCATTCAGGTGGGAGCGTGCGATTACTCATTAATATTCTCCCAAATCGAGTCGCGCGACTCCATGAGTTCGTCGAAGTAGTCCTGATATCCAGTCTTGGTGTCGTAGCCTCGCTCGTCGCACCACTCTTTATAGTCGTTCAGCAAACTTTTGTCCTCATCAAGCATCATCTTGAATTCGTCTTCTGCTTCGCTGATTCTGCTATGTTGGTCAAGCAGAGCACTTAAGATGTCGGAAATGTCGTTCATGATGTTCTTGTTTTAGTTATGATTGTAATTTATGGTCAAATTTAATCATTTCTCTCAAATTAACAATACATTCAGTGCATAAAATATGTCAAAAATCAATTTTTGTTGATAAATAGTCGGTATTATGCTTTTATTAAGATTATAGTGCAACTGCGTGGCACACTTATTTCCGTACTTTGCATTGTAATTTAAAATCAAGCTATTATGGAAAATGTATTTGTAATTTCGAGCAATGTGCGCAAGCGCATGAAGAACCTGAGCACCGAGGAGCAACAGGTTATTATCGACACTTTCATGTGCGATGAAGTGAACAAGACCCCACGAAAACATGTGCTGTCGCCCATCATGGAATTGTACTACACCATGATTCACGACTACATCATGCGCGATCCCATGTGCATTAGCGCCTGTTAATCAAGCACAATGTCACAATTTATAGTTTCCAGCATCTGTCACCCTTGATGGGAATGGCTGGATAAACTGAGGTATTATTATTACGATGCTTTGTGCTCCCATATAATCCCGCATTCGTTGCGGGATTATTGGTTTTTTGGCTTTTTTTATTGAACAAGTCAAGGATTATTCCTAATTTTGCATCTTATTATTGAATTACTCTATAACAATTATATTGTTCATGAGAAAAAATTCTATGCACATTCGTGTTAATGGCATAGTTTTTCACGATTATGATGACATTCCAAATAAAAGCCACCAATCCCGATAGCAAGGCGCGTGCCGGTATCATCGAGACCGACCACGGCAACATACTCACCCCCATATTCATGCCTGTGGGCACTGTGGGCGCTATCAAGGCGGTGCACATGCACGAGATGAAGGAGCAAGTGAAGGCGCAGATAATTCTGGGCAACACCTATCACCTGTACTTGCGTCCCGGCATGGACATCATTGAGCGTGCCGGCGGTCTGCACAAGTTCAACGGATGGGATCGCCCCATTCTCACCGATAGTGGCGGATTTCAGGTTTTTTCGCTGTCATCTAACCGCAAGCTCAAGGAGGAGGGCGTCACCTTCCGCAGCCACATCGATGGCTCGAAACACCTGTTCACTCCCGAAAAGGTGGTCGACATTCAGCGCTCCATAGGCAGCGACATCATGATGGCGCTCGATGAGTGCCCTCCAGGCACAAGCGACTACCGCTACTCCGAGAAGTCGTTGCGGCTCACGCAGCAGTGGCTCGAGCGAGGCTGGAAACACTACAAGGAAACTGAACCCCGCTATGGCCATTATCAGGCGTTCTTCCCCATTGTGCAGGGCTGCACCTACGAAGATTTGCGTCGTGACGCTGCCAAGCATGTGGCCGACCTGGGTGCCGATGGCAATGCCATTGGCGGACTCGCGGTAGGGGAGCCCACCGATGTCATGTATGAGATGATTGAAGTGGTTAACGAGGTTCTGCCCCTCGACAAGCCCCGCTACCTGATGGGCGTGGGCACGCCTGCCAACATACTGGAGGCGATTGACCGTGGCGTGGATATGATGGACTGCGTGATGCCCACCCGCAACGGGCGCAACGGCATGCTTTTCACCAAGCATGGCATCATGAACATGCGCAACAAGAAGTGGGCCGACGACTTCAGCCCCCTGCAGGAAGATGGTCCCGCACTGGTCGACCAACTCTATAGCAAGGCTTATCTGCGTCACTTGTTCATTGCGCAGGAGATTCTGGCCATGCAGATTGCCAGCATTCACAACCTGGCCTTCTACCTGTGGCTGGTGGGCGAGGCCAGAGAACATATCTTTGCCGGAGATTTCAAGTCGTGGAAAACGGCGATGGTCGAGAATGTTACCCGTCGTTTGTAATTTAATGCACTGTGTAAATGGGACTGATAAGGCGAAATAAGAAGGGTAGTGATTCCATCATTCAGAACTCCGATAAATGGGAGATTCTTGACGATGGCACTCAGGCTACGCGTTCAGATATCGATTTTACTCAAATCGAGATACCGCAAGATTCGCCCAAGAACCTGCAGGAGGTCGCCTCCGAAGTTGTGCCCGACAACGACAGTGCCCCGACAACTGATTCTGCTACTAAAGAAACCAAGAAACTTCGCAAGCCGTGGATCAAGCAATTTGATGCCTATATCATGAAGAAATTCCTGGGCACTTTCTTCTTCATCATTCTGTTGCTGTTTGCCATCATCGTCATGTTCGATATCAACGAGAAACTCGATGCCATGCTGGCGGCCCCACTCAAGGAAACGGTGTTCAAGTATTTCATGAACTTCATTCCCTATTTCATGAACCAGTTTGCACCGCTCTTTGTCTTTATCTCGGTGATTTACTTCACCTCTAAGATGGCCGACCACAGCGAGATTATCGCCATCCTGTCGAGCGGCATCAGTTTCAAGCGGCTCACGGTACCTTATCTGGTATCGGCTACCATTATTGCTCTGATTACCTTGGTGCTGGCGCTCTACATCATACCGCCCGCCAATGTGAAGCGCATCGAGTACACCAACCAGTGGGTCAAGAACAAGCGTGTGGACTATGGCGACAACATTCAGCTGCAACTGCGCCCGGGCGTGATGGTCTACATGGCACGCTACGACAATATCACTCGCCATGGCTCGCGAATCTCGATCGATGAGTTTAAGGGCAAGGAATTGAAGACGCGCATCACCGCTGCCGATGCCAATTACGACACCTTGGGCCGGTGGAAACTTGTCAATTATGAGATAAGGCGATTCAACGGCGAAAAGGAAACCCGTACCAAGGGCGCTAGCATGGACACCATGCTCAATATCACCCCGCGCGACTTTCTCATCTCCAAGAACGATCAGGAAACGCTCACATCGCCCGAACTGCGCCGTTACATCAACGAGCAAAAGAAGCGCGGTGTGGCCAACATTCAGCAATTTGAAATCGAGTATGAGAAACGCTTTGCCATGACGGCGGCGGCCTTCATTCTTACCATCATCGGTCTGTCGCTCTCGTCGCGCAAGGTGAGGGGAGGCATGGGCCTCAACATTGGCATCGGCCTGCTGCTCAGCTTCTCCTACATCCTGTTCATGACGGTGACCCAGACCTTTGCGGTCAACGGCTACACCTCGCCCCGTGTGGCCATGTGGATTCCAAATTTCCTCTACCTCATCATCGCCATCTTCCTCTACCGCAAAGCCTCCCGATAGACCATTCCACCTTTGTATTCACATTAATAATATATGAAGAAAAGCCTTTCAATGCAGGACTGAAAGGCTTGTTCTGTAAATAAGGGGATTAGTGTTGCTCACTTGAAAGCATAGAAGAGGGGGCTCTGGACCAGTTGGTCATAGGCCAGCACGCCTTGCTCGCTGAGTTCGACCGTTGTGAACGAACCTGTAGGAGTGAGCATCTTCACATGGCAGTCGTCGATAAACTGCATGAATTTCACTTCCATGCCATCCTGGTCGACCGACCACGAGTTATCGGTGGCATCGAAATTGAAACGAGTCACCGTGTTGTCGCTCTGGTTGGTGATGGTGTAGCCTGTTGCATCTTGCTCAACAAGATACTTGGCATCCTTGCCGTCAATCACCTTGGTTTGAGCAGTCTCGACGGGGTTCTCGCCCGACCAGAATTCAATGCTGTTGAGCACAAAGATGTCGGCCAGCACCGAGATGGGGTAAACAGGCAGGATGTGGAATGCCACAAACACCAGTTCGTTCACAAACTTGCTGCCCACCTGCTTGTTCCAGTTGTGTACTTTGTGGGTGAGGGCAAAGCTGCCAATGCATGACGACAGCACTAAGCCCGACATGAGTGTCAGCGCTACTGCTAATGATAAATACTTCTTTTTCATAAATGTAGAGTATTAATGTTTAAATTGATATTGGTTATAATAGTCTTCTACTTTTCGCACATAGTTCACCGTTTCGTCGGCTCTGAAATATCCGTAACGGCACATAGGATCGCTATAGTACTTCTCGTTCGATTTCCAAATGAGAGCCTCCTCCACATTGCCGTACCAGGTGTTGGGGTCTTTTTCATATTTCTCGGCAAGCTTGATGGCATCGAGAATGTGACCTGCTCCCGCATTGTAGCCGGCAAGCACAAACTTGCGGCGCTCCATAGGGTTGGAGATATAGGGGGCAAAGAAGCTGTCAAGGTCGCGCAGTGTCTGTATGGCGGCTTTAACGCTAATCTCGGGGTCGTAGATGTCATCGGGGTTATAGCCATAGAGCCTTGCTGTGCTGGGCATGATTTGCATGAGGCCTCGCGCGCCAGCCCAAGAGACCACATCGGGATTGAAGTTCGACTCCACCTTGGCGATGGCAGCAAGGAACTGCCATCCAAATCGGGTGCCATGTCCGTTGGCCCGGAACAGGCTGTCGTAGGGCGACAAGTCTCCGGGGTGAAGCACATAGTTGTGCGTGCTGGTGTGATGTGGCGAGACCGACATGCTTCCACCATTCTTGCTCACCTCGAAGTAGCGCTTGGTGAGGTCTTCGGTGATGAGCTGTGTCTTTTCGCTACGGCTCCATTCGTCGATCGAGTCGGCGAGCCAGTCGTCGTTGATGTTCACCGCCCATGACGACCGTTGCGGGAAACTCACCTCCATGTTCACATCGATGTTGTTGTAATAGGTTTGATTCAACCGGGCTATGTCGCTGTCGACAATGGTGTAGGGGATGATTCCCTTGCTCACCTGCTCGATGAGGTCGTCGATGCTCAAAGTGTCGCTGCTGATGGAGTGGATTCGGATGCCGCCTCCGATTTCGCTGTCGAGATTCTTAAGGCGAGATTCATACTTCGAACCCGCTTCAACATACACATCCTTGTTGACCAGCTGGGTGACATTGCGGAGCATGCGCGAACGCTTGGGCTGGACGAGCACCTGATAGGTGGTATTGGTCTCGCCGCAGTGCAGCACATGCTGGTTATACTCGGCTGTGACAGGAATTTCGCAGGCAAGCACATCCACCTTGCGTTCCTTGATGAGCTTGATGAGTGCCTGGATGTTGGTGACGGCAGTCACATCCACCTTAATGCCCTTGTCGGCGGCAAAGTCGCAAATTCGCTCATACTCATAGCCGAGCGTGTCGCCACGATACAGGAAGAAAGTGGTGGGGCTGTAGATCGTGCCCACACGCAGGGTGTCGGGTAAACGGTGTGGTTCTGCGACAATAGTGTTCTCTTTGGTGGTGCACGCCTGCCACAGCATGACATAAGCCAGTGTCGTGAACAGGAGTGCAGTGAAAGAGAATCGGCGCATCATGTGGTTGTATTTGGATTTAGTACTCAAAAGTTCCTTCTTGACTGCTGATGGTCAGTTTGTTAGATGGAGCGTCTTCAACATGGCCTATAATTTGAGCCTGAATATTGAATGACTTTGAAATGTCGATGATGGTTTGTGCATAGGCCTCGTTTACATAGATTTCCATGCGGTGGCCCATGTTGAACACCTTGTACATCTCCTTCCAGTCGGTTCCCGACTCGTCGTGAATGAGACGGAACAGCGGAGGTATGGGGAAGAGGTTGTCTTTCACTACATGCTTGTTCTCTACAAAGTGCATCACCTTGGTCTGTGCGCCACCGCTGCAGTGCACCATTCCGTGGATGTGTGGGCGAAGTTCGTCGAGCACTCGTTTGATAACAGGAGCGTAGGTGCGGGTGGGAGAGAGCACCAGTTGCCCGGCATTGAGTCCCGTGCCTTCGACAGGAGCGGTAAGCTGTTGACTGCCGCTATACACAAACTCGTCGGGTATGGCCTTGTCGTAACTCTCGGGATACTTCTGGGCCAGGTATTTGCCAAACACATCGTGGCGTGCCGAGGTGAGTCCATTGCTGCCCATGCCGCCATTGTAGCAGTCTTCGTAGGTGGCTTGACCAAATGATTCCAAGCCCACAATCACATCGCCATGGGAAATGTGTGCGTTATCGATGACTTGACTTCGGGGCATGCGGCAAGTGACGGTGCTGTCGACGATGATGGTGCGCACCAGGTCGCCCACATCGGCCGTCTCGCCTCCAGTGGTAATCATGCCAATGCCTAGGCTGCTCATGCGGTCGACAAACTCCTGAGTGCCATTGATCACGGCAGCAATCACTTCGCCAGGAATCAGGCTCTTGTTGCGGCCAATGGTTGATGACAGCAGTATGCCGTCGGTGGCACCCACGCACAGCAGGTCGTCGAGGTTCATCACCACGGCATCTTGAGCAATGCCTTTCCACACGCTCAGGTCGCCAGTCTCGCGCCAGTAGATGTAGGCCAGCGATGACTTGGTGCCGGCGCCATCGGCGTGCATGATGTTGCAGTAGTTATCATCACCGCCCAGTATGTCGGGAATGATTTTGCAGAAAGCCTTGGGATAAATGCCCTTGTCTATGTTCTTGATAGCGTTGTGCACATCTTCTTTCGAAGCCGAAACGCCACGCATATTGTATCGTTGTTCAATCATGATGGTATTAGCAATAGAGTTTAAGGATAATGAAATAGATGAGGCTGGCAGGTGCAACCATGAGCAGGCTGTCGATGCGGTCGAGCAATCCGCCATGGCCTGGGATGAGGTTGCTCGAGTCCTTCACGCCTGCGGTGCGCTTGATGAGCGATTCGAGCAGGTCGCCCCAGGTGGCAAAGGCCGAGACGATGACGGCAAGTACAATCCATTGCCACAACTCAAGCATGCCAAAGGTGGTGCCTGTGCAATAGTAGAACACGAATGCCATGCCTATGCAGAAGAGCATGCCGCCCCAGAAACCTTCCCACGACTTCTTGGGCGAGATGCGCTCAAACAACCGGTGTTTGCCTATGCTGCAGCCCACCACAAAGGCACCCGAGTCGTTGATCCAGATGAAGATGAAGATGGCGAGCAGCATCATGGGCGACATCATGGCGCAAATGCTGTTGAGCAAAGCCAGCGGCAATGCCACATAGCAGATGCTCATGGCCGAACGCTCCAGACTGTGAATGGCATGAACCGTTGGCAGATACAGCTGTGCAATGCCTCTTATCACCATGTAGAGGAGTATGGGCAATAACCACAGACTGCGTGAAGAGGCGCCTGCATACATGATGAAGAATGAGATAAACACGGCAAGTCCGCCAATCATGTCGATGAGCGAAATGAGTGGTGATACTGCACCCTGTTCTTTGTTCAGGCGGGATATTTCCCAAATGCCAACAACGGTAAAAAGACCGAAAACAACTAAAAACAGGGCAGGAGAATACTTTGTCAAATAGATGCTTGTGAAGATGAGCGCTACATAAACGCTCCCCGACAAAATGCGTGTAATTAAATTTTTCACAATCTAATAGAGTTTTATTAGTGCAAAATTAGTGGATTTTATGGGATATTCAAAGTGAAAAATTGATGATGAAAAATTTTTTTTTAAATTTATATAATAAAATGTGCAATGTTGCGTTATAAAGATGAAAACAATATAAAACCCAACTGCCTATGCAAAAAACCTCTACTCAAGAAAATTGTGAAATTCAAGAAAAAGTGATGACAGAAAAGGGGCCGAAACAAAGCACCATCGACTTTCTAAAGCAATTTGCAAGGGTCTACACATGTTTTGCAATGCTGCCCAGTGGATTAGAAACCATCATACCCAATTAATCGGTTTTCTGTGTTTTCACAAAAGACTTAAAGGTGTGGCTTGGGCCGCACCTTTTTTTTAAGCCTACTCCTAAGGTGTCACATGATTGCTCTGATGTTGGACATGCCCCTGCATTGGTGTGTTGCCGTTGCAATTTTTCTGAAAAAAAGTCAGTTGTGGCCAAAAAATCGTTATCTTTGCTAAATAAATTTGTAATGATGAGACTCTTTTTGCAATTCCTATTGATATTGTTCAGCGTTGTTGCTATGCACGCGCAACAACTGGCACCTGGCGTGAACAAATTGACTGATGTTGAGATTTATAACGACTCGGCCTATTTTTCGGCATTCCCGTCGGTTGTGCGTTTGGACAATGGCGACCTGTATTTGGCATTCAGGCGTGCTCCTAACCGCATCATGATGGGTGCTGAGCGCAACCGCCATGTCGATGCCAACAGTTATCTGGTGTCGGTTCGCTCTAGTGATGGCGGGCTCACCTGGTCGCAAGAGCCGCAACTGATGTTTGCCCATCCTTATGGCGGTTCACAAGACCCTTGTCTGCTGGCGTTGAACAGTGGCGAATTGCTGTGCACGAGCTATCTGTGGATTCAGGTGGGGCCACAGCAGTATGACCAGTATAAGGGCCGTTTCTATGGCGATGACCATTGGATATTTGCCGGTGGCTTCGTCATCCGCTCATCCGATGGTGGCACCATTTGGCAAGGGCCAATAAACCCAGGGTCGCCCATCCCTACCGAGACGCGCTCGACAATGTTGGGCAAACTGCCGCTATACAACCGCGGAGCATTGTTCCAAGGGCGCGACGGCACAATCCATTGGGCGGTGGCATGTGAAAATGGCCTGAAGAGCGGTTCAAGTGTCTACTTGGTTCAGTCGCATGACAATGGTTGCACCTGGCAATATCGCTCGGTGATAGCCCAACTTGACAGCATAGGATTGAACGAAACATCTATCTATGAGACACCCAAAGGCGACCTTGTGGCATTCATCCGTTCGCTGGACTATCCAACCGATCAGGGGTACATTGCCCGTTCGAGCGACGGCGGTGCCAGCTTCACGCTGCAGGGCATGGGGTTCAAGGGACATCCTTTCCATGCGCTGCGCCTACCCGACAACCGGGTATTGCTCACCTACGGCTATCGTCATGCCCCCTATGGCATACGCGCACGCATCTTGAATGCCGAGTGCACCGACTATGCCACAGCACAGGAATTCATCATTCGTGACGATGGTGGCGGTACCGATTTGGGTTATCCGTGGGCAGTGATGATTGACGAGCATCGTGTGCTTGTCACTTACTACTTCAACTATGAGCAGTTGCGCGGCACCCGCCAAATCCTGGGCACAATCCTGGAAATAGAGTAAGACACGAGCATAAAGAAAATCGCAAGCAACTAATGATAGTCGCTTGCGATTGTGTTTTGTGGAGCTGGAGGGGGTTGAACCCTCGTCCAAACGCGGAACTAATAAGCTTTCTACATGCTTAGTCATGACTTGGTTTTCGACGCAGAGCAGGATCACGACTACCAACTCAGCGCTTATCCTCTAAATTTCGAGTCTGGCTCGAGGAGTACCATTCTCTATTTCCGATATTGCAGCACCACCGAATCGAAACGCCTCGGAACAAGGGCAATCGGGTGATGTCTCGTCTCTAAGCCTTGCTCAGAGATAAAGCCTTACCTACTGTACTTCAGTTAGGCAGCGAGAGCGTAGTTGTTTTCGCCATTTAAAATTTAGTGATGACTGAGATTCGAGAGCATTGCCATCATCGCTCTGCATGCTTACCTACCACCTCATCACGCTGTCAAAGCCATGTCAGCCCCATGTTGTGTTTAAAGCGGATGCAAAATTACATCGTTTTTATGAATTTGCAAAAAATATGCCAAAAAACTTTCATCCTCTGCTTCATTATTAGTAATTTTGCGGCAAATATGAAAAAATTGGTCGCTCATATTGCTATGATTATGCTTGTTGTCCTTATTTCGTGCACGGCCGATAAGGAGAACGAGTTTCGTGTGTCGTGCACTTTCGATGGAATCAGGACCGACAGTGTGACACTATTTGTGATTGAGAATGACTACAACATGATGCGCGAGGCAGCGGCTGCTTCAAAGGCTGACGGCAAAGTGACTCTCGTTGGCCAGATTGATGCGCCGGTGATAGCGTTACTAAAAATGAATGGGGTTGATAAACCATTTTATTTCATTCTTGAGCCAGGCAGCACAAGTTTGCATTTTGGCAGGGAATATACTTTGGCCGAAGGTGGTGACTTGAATCATGTATATGCCACTTATGAGCGCCTGCGCGAAACCATACAATCATCGAGGTTGCAGAATCGCAAAGAATATATGAAACATGTGGCCGACTCGACGCTGACATCAACGCTTGAACGCAAAATGCAAAGAGTGGATAGCGTGTTGTGCGACAGCGTGCAGCGAGTAACGGTCGATATCATTAATCAAGGCGGACCTGTAGGACGACTTGTTAAAGAACAGTATTTCGGCAGTCTTGACAGTTTGTATCGGTGCAAAATCAAATGAAACTGGAGTAGGGGAGAAGCCTACTCAAATTTCATGGTCGAAGCCGGTTTGATGGTTGATATGATGTGGCTTGGGGCAAGCAGTGTGATATAAGCAACCACAATAATTCCTAAATTTAGCAAGAGCAAGGCGGGTATGCTTATGTGTATGGGCACATAAGGCATATTATAGGCATCAGGGTTGAGTCTGACAATGTGGAAGTACTGCTGAATGAGCGCCAATCCAATTCCAATTACATTGCCTATGATAATTGCCCGAACAATGAGCTTAAATGTGAGATAAATGAAGATGCGACGCACATAGGCATTGCTGGCACCAAGCGCTTTGAGCAGTCCAATGGTGCGTATGCGTTCGAGCACAATCATCAGCATGGCTGCAATAAGTGTGAATCCTGAGACTATCACCATGAGCACAATGATAATTACCACATTCATGTCAAGCATTTCAAGCCATGTGAAATAGGCTTGATTGCTTTGATGCAACTCGGTAACGCGATACAGTGTGCTGTAACCACGCTCATAGGTAGATAGAGCCAAATTGGTATATACCTCGTAAGATGCATCTTTCAACTTGTCATGGTTAGTGAGATTGAGCCCTACATAGTTGCCCACATCAGTTGTCCATCCGTTCACGCTTTGCAAGGCAGCAATATTACCAAGAATATAGTATTTGTCGAAGTTGTCGAAATCAGATGCATATATGCCCACAATTATCGATCGCCTGACTTTGACCTTGTCATCAATAAAATAAGTGTAGATTCGGTCTCCCACGCTTAGCTGCAGTTTGTCGGCAATGATGCGCGACATCACAATCTCGTTGACATTGGCAGTATCGGCAAACGAGGGGGTGCGTCCCTGAACAAGGCATGATTTGATATAGGACCAGTCAAAACCATCGTCAACCGCCTGATAAACGACACCGTTGAAGTCGTCATTGGTCTTGATGATTGCAGGCTTTTCGGCCATGAGGCTCATGCTCTGTATTTTGCCGGCAAGCACCGAATCGCCAAGAATTGACTTGAACACTTCAGGCCCGTTAACGGTGGCAATGTTGTCGTCGATGCCTAGTACGGCATTGGTGACTTTCAGGTGCGGATTGAGTGAGAAAATCTTATGGGTGATTTCATTTTTGAAGCCCATGACAATGACGATTGACAGAATCATGATGACAATGGCAAGTATAATGCCCACCAGAGCAATAGTGATGCTTGGCGAACCATTTTTGCGGTTGTTACCCAGTTTCAAACGCTTTGCTATGAAAAATTCCGTCTTCATTATCGGCACAAAATTAGCAAAAAATGGCGTAGGATTTCGCTATTTGAAGCAATAATATTAATTTTGCGCAATATTTTACAAGATGAGCATTGCTAAAAACATATTTATGGTGATTGTATCCCCCAAGGTTGGTTGGGAGGAGATCAACGAATCGGTAACACCGACGCAAAAGGTATTGTCGTCGGGGCTGTATCCTGTGCTTGCAATTCTTGCCGTTGCTTCGTTTGTTCGTTATTTTTATAATCCAACCGACTGGACACTGTCGAAGTTGCTCATTTATGCCATCATAGAGTTTACCAGTTTTTTTGCCAGTTATTTCCTGATAAGTTACCTGCTTGGCGGTTTTTACCCCAGACTTGTAAAAACGCCTGCATCAACCACCAGATTGAACAACTTTATCATTTATAACCTCATTTATCTGGCATTGTTAGAGATATGCAACAATTTGCTTGACGACGCGTTCACGCCGCTCTATTTCATGTTGCTTTATGTGTTTGTGCTGGTTCACAAAGGGGGCATACACTATTTGGGCTTGCCGAACGATAAAAAACTCACCAAGTTTTTGATCATTGCATCGTTCATGTTCATCTTGCTTCCCATTATTATTAGAGAACTGCTAAAGTTCATGATGTAAAGTTAAAAAGGAAAAATGCCATGGCTAAAAGTAACAACAGTAGTAATATTAATATCAAGAACCGCAAAGCCACCTTCGATTATTTGATTGAAGAGAAGTTTACTGCGGGCATGGTGCTGACTGGCACTGAAATCAAGTCGATTCGTCAGGGAAAAGCCGGGCTGACCGACACTTATTGCATGGTGGAGAACCGTGAGATATGGCTAAAGAACATGTATATAGCCGAGTATTCGATGGGTTCGTATAATAATCATGCTACTCATCGCGACCGCAAGCTGCTGCTCAATCGCCGAGAGATTAACAAACTTGCTAAAGCTCAGCAACAACCGGGCTATTCGATTATACCGATTAGAGTGTTTCTCAACGAGCGTGGTCTTGCAAAAATTGAGATTGCTATAGCACGAGGCAAGCGACAATTTGACAAACGCCAAGCAATCAAGGAACGCGAAGACAAGCGCTCCATGTCACGCATGTTTAAACAATAGGGCAGAGGTCGTTACACACTCTCGTCTTATTTAGAATTGTGCCACAAGTGACACTCCAATTGACTGATGTTGAGGATTATACGAAGGCATGACCGCAACTGTGGGCTTGTTTGGTTTGTCGTTGATTTTCAGCAATTTGCGTTCAACGGGAAGCAGCCAATATCCAATGCGGGCACTCAAAATGCCAATACCTGCACCCATCAGAACATCGTTAAACCAATGCTTGTCGTTATATAACCGCAGAAATGCAACAGCACTTGCTGCAACATAACCACCAATGCCATAGGCGGTTCCGTATTCCATTCGCATCAATTCGGCACCAGTGAACGCTAATGCCACATGACCTGAGGGGAATGACTTGCGGTCGCTCATATCAGGGCGTTGCTCCTTGATTATGAGTTTAAAACCATATCCAAGTGCCAGCATGGCAGCGTGCGATGTGGCGGCGGCCAGGAAACGGTCGCGGGTGTTATGTCGAGCCTTAATGCCTGGAATGAAACCAAGTGCAAGGTAAGATGCCGATGGTAAGAATCTGAGATAATCATCGACATGTGTCTTGTGTGAACCGCGCCAATCGCTCATGCAATCACGAACGGTTTTGTTTACACCATTTTTTTCATCAATGGCTCCAAGCAAGCCGAGTCCCATGAGCACACCTGGTGCGATGAGTTGTTTGTATGAGAATCGTTCACCCGGATACTCATTATATATATATGTTGAATCGGAATCAGAATTAAAAGAACTTTCTCCTGTAAACTCAACCGCCTGAGAATTGAAAATTTCATCATTAACTGATAAATTGCTCGAAATAACTGAATTTTCTGAAACTGGGGAATCGTAGTGAGCTTGAGCGAAACTTGATAAGGAGAACAAGATCCCAAATAATGCGGTAATATAGCGAAATATGATTTGTTTCATAAAAGGATTTATTGTTGGCACCGAAGTAACGAGGCACTGGGGTGATGCATTCATTAATTGATATAGCAAATTTACTCATTTTATTTTAATTGGCAAAATCCTGTAATTGCTGATCATTTTTTAATGCTGCAAAATCATGTACAGTTGAATCATAATTTGTATTATGTTAAATAGGATATATGGGAAAATGATATCGATGAATTTGGGTCACCTACTCTTATTATTCTTAGAATGTAATAGTAGTGCATTATTAGATTCAGATAGTAGCATTAATATTATTCCTCTGTGGTTCCGACATTATTTTTTGTTTCTGCACTGAAATGAATTATCATTATGAAAATATTTTAATGAGAAAAAATAGTGATTGTTATTGTGATTGTTGAGTAGAAATGCTTATATTTGCATAATGAAGACGAGTTGGCTCGTAATTTGTGGTTAACTTGCTCATTTTTGTTTCACATTTAAATTTATCGATTATGGATCAAGTACAAATACAGTGCCCTAATTGCAAGAGCGTATTGCTTGTAAAGAACACCGATGGCTCAAATGAGCGTGTAGTTAACTGCCCAACTTGCCACACTCCACTAATGGTGTCGTTTGGAAATATGGCTGCAAATGCTGGATCTCAACCTTATAATCAATCACCCTACCCTTCAGGGCCAATGCCTGCTGGTACAGGTCCGATGCCTCAGGGAGGACCAACTCAACAACCCATATCAGGTGAACCTAAAAAGAATAATACATGGGTCATTGCTCTGCTGGCTGCTTTGGTTTTGGCGCTTGCTGGCGTGCTGATTTGGTTGCTTGTGTTTAAGGACAAAGATGCGAACTCGACAACCGACTCGGAACCGGCGAAGGTGGAAATGTCAAGTTCAGGGTCTGTCTCAACTCAAGCATCGGTTGCACCTGAAGCATCTGTAGCACCTGAAGCATCTGTAGCACCTGAAGCGTCTGCATCATCGGTTGCGATCAGTGACGATGGCATACCTGAAATTCCAGAGGAGTCTGTGAGTACGAGTTACAGTCTGCCCTATTTGGGCAATTCTTCCAACGGAATTGGAGAAAAACTTTATAACAAATTGGGTATAAGCAGTTTTGTTAATGTCCACGGAGGCATGACCGGCAGCGATTTTGATGCCATCAGGAGTAAGGACAGTTCAACTGCAGGCAATCAGCTTAAAGTTGAGAATAGCGATGGCTATCGCTATCAATTCTTTTTCATGGGTTCGAACAAGCGCAACGGACGACTGACTGGTGTAGCTGTGAGCCACGCATGCAGCAACCCATCGAGTGAATGCCTCGACTTTGAGAACTATGTTGCCGGAAGCGGTGATTTCACATGGGTGAAGGATGGTCTGTATCGCTCGCGTACAGGCTATTATGTGTCGCCTGGTTATTCAAAAGGCCGTTTCTATGTGTATTATTACTTGCCTAATGCACCTGTAAAAGACCCTGCTCCACGCAATTAACAATAGATGGGTGATCAATTGAAATTATTAGAAGACATAGAGCCTTTGTACGGCGATGGTAAAGAACATCTCATCGTCATAGCCGGGCCATGCAGTGCTGAATCTCTTGAACAAATCTTGTGCACAGCCCACGCCCTCAAGAATGCTGGCATCGGTATTTTTAGGGCGGGGATATGGAAGCCTCGTACAAATCCAGATTCATATTCTGGTCCAGGTAAAGACGGCCTTGAATGGCTTGTTAAGGTGAAAACCGAAATTGGCATGTGTGTGGCAACAGAAGTCGCTACTCCCGAGCATGTGAATGAAGCACTTGATGCAGGGGTCGACTTTCTCTGGATTGGTGCACGCACCACTGCCAACCCTTTTGCCGTGCAAGAAATAGCCGATACGCTTGCTGAGCGGCATGCTAATAATGTTGGTGTGCTGGTGAAGAATCCTGTCAATCCCGATTTGGAACTATGGATTGGTGCCTTGCAACGCATCTATAATGCTGGCATAAGGCGAATTGCTGCTGTTCACCGTGGATTCAGCACCTTTGGACAGCATTTATACCGCAACGAACCCCAATGGCAGATACCTATAGAGTTAAAACGACGCATTAGCAATCTGCCCATCCTTTGCGACCCATCGCATATGGGAGGCAAACCCGAATTGATTGCTCCCCTATCCCAGCAAGCGCTCGACATGGGGTTCGATGGCCTGATGATTGAATGTCACTGCAATCCCGACAAAGCCTTGAGTGACCGGCAGCAGCAAATAACCCCAAAGGCTTTGCAGCAGGTGCTGCACTCGCTGGTTATGCGCAATAAACTGCCACTTAATGACAGACTGAGCGAATTGCGTCAACAGATTGACTTGTGTGATGACAAGCTGCTTGAGATATTGAGCCGGCGTATGGAACTGTGTCGGCAGATAGGTGAATTCAAGAAAGAAAATAATGTGACTGTCGTGCAGACAGACCGCTACAATCAGATTCTGGAACATCGCATGAAACAGGCCAGCGAGCTGGGCATGAGTTCGCAATTTGTGCAAACTATTATGCAAGCAGTACACCAGGAAGCAGTGAAACAGCAAGTAGTCATTTTAAACACTAATCATGAAGGCTCAAATCCCATTCAGAACTAATTTAATGTGATTTAGAACACTAAAAACTTTCACATTTCTCAATTTCTTCTGATTTGGAGTATTTTGGACTTGAAAAACTTGCCTAAATCACACATTTTTCGCAACTTTGCAGACTAATTTGAAAAAAGTACTTTTTTGATATGAAAATTACCGCTCAACAGTTGGCCGCACTTGTGCATGGTACAGTAGAAGGCGACGAATCAACTGTTATTGTGAACTACGCAAAGATAGAAGAAGCTGAAGAAGGATGTCTTACCTTTTTAGCGAATCCTAAATACACTCACTTCATCTATACAACTAAAGCTTCGGCAGTGCTTGTCAGGAATGATTTTCAGCCCGAGAAGCCATTGTCTACCACATTGATCAGAGTCGAAGATCCTTATGCTACACTTGCCCATTTGCTGAACTATGTGAATAGTCTTCAGCGTGAAGATAAGCGTGGCATAGAATCGCCCAGTTTTGTGGCAGAAGGTGTAACGATGTCGGACGACTGCTATGTGGGTGCATTTGCTTATGTTGGGAAGAATGTGAAAATTGGGAAAAATGTGAAGATTTATCCTCAAGTCTATGTTGGCGACAATGTGGAACTTGGCGATGATGTCATACTCTATCCTGGCGTTAAGGTGTATCATGGCTGCAAGATTGGCAACCGCTGCATTGTTCAGGCTGGTGCTGTGATTGGCAGCGACGGTTTTGGCTTTGCACCTAAAGAAGATGGCACCTATGAGAAAATCTCACAGGTGGGTATCGTCATTCTTGAAGACGATGTCGAGATTGGTTCCAACACCACCATTGACCGTGCCACTATGGGTGCAACCGTTGTGAAAGGCGGCGTGAAGCTTGACAACCTCATTCAGGTCGCTCACAATGTGGAGATTGGCGAGAACACTGTGATGGCTGCGCAGGTGGGCATCGCTGGTTCTACCAAGATTGGCAAGAATAATATGATAGGCGGCCAAGTGGGCTTTGCTGGCCACATCACTGTGGGTGATTATAACGGTATTGGAGCACAGACGGGTGTGCCTAATAGCATAGGTGACAAGCAGCGCTTGCTGGGCTCTCCTGCCATTAGTGCTCTGGAGTTTGCCCGCCAACAGGTGTATTTGAAACGCCTTCCTGAGATGGCTGCCGATATCAAAAAACTCAAAAAACTCATTCAAGATTCAAGCAAATAAAAACTGATAACAAATCACTCAATTCATATAATGAAACAATCTACTTTAAAAGAGGCGTTTACTGTCTGCGGAAAAGGACTTCACACAGGTCTTGAAATCACTGCTACATTTAAGCCAGCCGAAATTAATACTGGTTATGTGTTCAAGCGTATCGATATGGAAGGCACTCCTATCGTGGAAGGTCTTGCCGATAATGTGATAGAAACTCAACGCGGTACTGTGATTGCCAGCAAGAGCAACAAGGAAGTGCGCGTGAGCACCATTGAGCACGCTATGGCTGCCCTCTATGCTATGGGTGTTGACAACTGCTTGATTGAAGTCAATGCTCCAGAGTTGCCAATCCTTGATGGCAGCGCCATCATCTATTGTAACAAGATTGAGGAGGTGGGCTTGAAAGAGCAGGACGCCGATAAAGAGTATTATGTGGTGAAGCAGCGCATCAAGGTAGTTGACGAGCAAACGGGTTCATCGCTCATCGTGTTGCCTGAGGATGATTTTTCAATCGACACGATGATTGAATTTGACTCGCCGGTTCTTTCTAATCAGTTTGCGTCGCTTACCGATATGAGTAAATTCAAGGACGAGATTGCAGCCAGCCGCACCTTTGTGTTTGTGCGTGAGGTGATGCCACTGCTGCAGATGAACCTTATAAAAGGCGGCGACCTTGACAATGCCATCGTGATCTATGACCAGCCAATGAACCAGGCTGACCTTGATCAGCTTGCCGATGCTATCGGTGTTCCTCATAAGCAGGCCAGCGAGCTCGGTTATATCAACAACAAGCCGTTGGTTTACAACAACGAGCCCGCACGCCACAAACTGCTCGATGTGCTTGGCGACTTGGCACTGATTGGCCGTCCACTGAAAGGCCGCATTGTGGCAACACGCCCCGGTCACACACTCAACACTAAACTCTCCAAGAAAATTCGTCAAGAACTGAAATACCAGAATATTCAGGCCCCTGTCTATGACCCCAATGTGGCTCCCATCATGGACATCAACCGCATTCGCCAGATTCTCCCCCACCGTTATCCCATGCAGTTGGTCGATAAGATTATTGACATGGGCACCAACTATATCGTGGGCGTCAAGAATGTTACATCGAACGAACCCTTCTTCCAGGGCCATTTCCCTCAAGAACCTGTGATGCCAGGTGTGTTACAGGTCGAGGCAATGGCGCAGGTTGGTGGCATCTTGGTGCTGAGTGGTGTTGAAGACCCTGAACGCTATTCAACTTATTTCATGAAGATCGATAATGTGAAATTCCGTCAGAAAGTGGTTCCTGGTGACACACTCGTCTTCCACCTGTCGTTTATGACTCCGGTTCGTCGTGGCTGTGCAGTGATGAAAGGATATGCTTTTGTTGGCGAAAAAATTGTATCGGAAGCCGAGTTTATGGCTCAAATCATTAAGAACAAATAAAAGTGATAAGAGAGATGGAGAAATACCCATATACCGTGATTGACCCGACCGCAAAGATCGGCGAAAATGTGAAAATTGGACCATTCGTAACAATAGATGGAAATGTGGAAATTGGTGACGGCACTGTTATTGATAGCAATGCCTCTATTCGCTCAGGTGCTCGCATTGGCAAGAATTGCCACATTCACTCGGGCGCTGTGGTGAGCGATATTCCACAAGACCTGAAGTTCCAAGGCGAAGACAGCCTCGCAATCATTGGCGACGGTACAATTATCCGTGAGTTTGTGACCATACATCGCGGTACTGCCTCGAAAGGCAAGACAGTGATTGGTAATAATTGCCTGATTATGGCCTATTGCCATGTGGCACACGACTGCGTGTTGGGCGATCATGTGATTATGTCAAACACCGTTCAACTTGCAGGCGAGGTTGAAGTTGGCGATTATGCTGTGCTCGGCGGTGGTGCACTCGTGCATCAGTTCACCCACATTGGTTGCCATGTGATGCTTCAGGGTGGTTCATTGGTAAACAAGGACATTCCGCCCTATGTGATGGCAGGCCGCTACCCCATTTCGTATGAGGGCGTGAACTCTATTGGACTGCATCGTCGTGGCTTCTCGGAAGAACAAATCAACCGCATTCAGAGCGTCTATCGCATCCTTTATTTGTCGCAACTGAGCCGCAAGGATGCTATTGCCAAGATTCTTGAAGATGTTCCCGAAAGCGCAGAGCGTGACGAGATAGTGAAGTTTGTGAATGCCTCTCCCCGTGGTATCATCCGCTTGGGCATCTGAGAGGCACTCCCCTACTCTTTTTCCAAAGAAATCAACTGTGGCTGTTCATCTTGAACGGCCACTTTATTTTGTTGTGCATCTGCTTTTCTTATTTCACGATGTTTCCAGCTTCTCTTGCTGAGAAAAGCCCCTAAAGATATGGTGATTACACTAGTTACCAATAGAATACAGATAATAATTAAATTAAACAACACATCTTCGCCCATTTCAGGAGTCAGAATATCATAGAGATAAATTGTCATAAAAGCAAGTAACACTCCACTAATGAGCACGAGAAGTGTGCGCCAAACAGTTCCCCACATTTTATGTCCAAACAGCTGTCTGTTGGTATACATGTAGCATAATGGAATCATAACATAAAACACATCTGAGATAATATCTGCAAGGTCATCGACAATAAGCACCTGAACACTCATGAATACCTGAATGAAGAACCCCTGAGGAATAGAGTGCTTAGCATTGCGTGGCGAGTGTCGGAAAATGGCCCAAGTGGGTATAATCATAAAGCAAGTGATGAATAGCCACCCCCATCCAGGGTTGGCCGAGAGCCATGTCAAAAAGTTTACAATGAACTTGAATTCTTCATCATTTGAAGGGGCAAACTGAATGATACGCTTGTCAACAACAAACAAAGAGTCGATAATCACACTGATAATTCCTAAAATCACAAGCATCTTCACAGGAGGGAACGATACTTGTCGCTTGCCGCTAATGTACTCGCTGATCATGTAGCCAGGTCTGAACATCAGTTGCCACAAAGAATACAGCATAGAACGCGTGTGCATCCCCCACACCTCCATCACACTCATGCGAACTGTGTGCCATGAGATTTCTCCCACGCCTGCTTTTTGCGAGCAATGAGGGCAATAGTTGCCCACAAAAGTGTTTTCGCAGTTATGGCATTTGTGCTGTTTATATGATTTGAAACTATAATCAAATGCATTTAATTGCCAATTCTTGAATCGTGTCCAGAGGTTTTGGCGCTTATTTAGCATCTTATGTTTCATGTCAGTTCCTGTTTTGAGTTATCAGGTGTTATTAGAAATGCTTCTTAGCGTTCCAACTCTTGGAGTTGTTCACCCATGCCCAGGCGGTAGTAGATGTCTTTGAGGATTTTTATGACATCGGGGTCGTTGGTGTTCAGTTCGTAGGCGTTCTCAAGATAAAATAATGCCTGCCTGAAAACCGGATTCACCTTGTTGTTGAGTGTGCTGCGATTAAGATTGGGGTTCTTCTTGATAATCTCTAATGCCCTAAGATAATAGCATCGACCAACATCGTATTGGCCAACGGGATAATAGGGATCGGCCTCGATGGCCTTGAGGTAGACGGGCAAGGCAGCCTCAAAGTCTTTTTCCTGCTCGATAATGACACCTTTCAGATTATAGTACTCGGCATTCGACGGGTCTTTCTCGATAGCTTTGTCGAGCAAGGTGGTGGCTTCTTCATACTGCATTTTGTTAAGGTGGTCGTTAATGAGAATGCGCAGGTACTGGATATCGGCGGCGCCATGCACCTGATAGGCCTCTCGGGCCACATTCACCACCTCGGTAGTATCGCCCATTCTCACCAGCACATTGAGGTCGTTGTCAAACACTGGTTTCTGTTTGTAACCATAGATGCGTGCATCGGAGAAACATTGATGAGCTCGCAAGAAGTCGCTTGTTTGGAACGAAGCCAGTCCTTGGTAAAACCGCATTTTACCGATGAGTGAATCGGCAGGCACTTTTTTCTTGCTCCGTGCATACGATGATATGGCGATTTCGTGATAGGCTTCCCACGCATTCCATGCGTCGTTCCAATTGCCACTGTTATAAAGGTCGCCTCCGGCTGAAGCAAAATGCTGCATGTTTTCAAGCAGCTTGGAGGTTATATCTGAAGAGTATTTGGTCTTGACAACCCTGTTTCCGGTCTTTCGGTCTGTTTTGGGGATTCCGTCGTGATTGAGTTCAGGAATTGAATCAAGTCGCAACGCACTTTTGCAATAGTTATAGCCCTGAATGAGATAGGTGGCCATCTCTTTTTCATCCACTTTGTTGCCTACAGCTTTGTTGTGCTGCAACTTGTCGTAGATGCTGAATGCAATTTTTCCCGCAAGCCACCATGTCTCGGCTTTGTCCTTGGTAGACTCGTGACTCAATGCGGGTTTCAGACGAGTGAGGGCAGCCTTGTAGGTATTGGCCGAAGCCGATAGGTCGCTAATGCTGCGTTTCACGCCGTCGATGACTTGCTGTTGTGCACTCATCGAGAATGAAACAAGCAAAGAAATTATCAATACATTTAATTTAGAACGCATGACCACCTGGTTTTTAAATTATCAACAAAACGCTGTGCAAGAGAGCAAGCACAGCGCTTTGTTGGTTAAAGTATGAGTGTATAATCAGGAGAGTCCCCGATTATTGCACAAGTGCATTGTACTGATTCAGAATGTTGAGTTTCTTCTGAGCGTCTTCAAGCATCTCGGGCGAGATGTTGTTGTTCAGTTCAATGGCCTTGCCGAGATACTTGATGGGGTTGCCAAGAAGCGGTGCAATCTCTTTTGCAAGAGCAGCATCGGTGATGGCTTTAGAATTCATGATAGCCTTGTTCACGAGTTCGGTATAACCAACGCCCATGCAGTAGTTGGCAAAAGCATTGTTAGGATCTTTGGCAAGACAAGCTTCGTAGTTGGGAATTGCAGCCTCAAAGCCTTTTTCGAATTCCACTACACGAGCTTTGAGTGTGTAGAGGTTAGCGTTTGAGGGAACTGAAGCCAGCATGTGGTCGAGGGCTTCGTTGGCACCAGCAAAGTCGCTTTCGTTCACATACTTTTGAATGATCTGGTTGGGAGCATCATCGATGAACTGGTTGATGCCATTGGCAGTGTAACCAAGTTCTTTAGCCTTAACCATGTTGATGAAGCAGTTCTTGTAGTCTTTGTCAAAGTAGTTAGAGAAACCTTGCAAGAAGAGCGATTCTGAGAGCACAGAGTCGGGAACATTGTGTGCATATTTTGACTGGAGCAAAGCTGAATTGCGTCCATAAGCAAGAGCAGCGTTGTGGTAGTCTTCTTTAGCACGGTAATACTCACCGACAATCAGGAAGTCGTTTTGTGCAGCCATAGTCTCGAAAGCCTTGATAACATCGCCCGACACTTTGGTTTTGAACTTGGGCATGCCTGTCTTCTTGTCGAGTTTGGGGCTACCATCCTTGTTGGTTTCAAAGATGGTGTCACAAGCTAAAGCCTGAGTGTAGAGGTCATAGCTGTTCTGCAAGCACATAGCGGCATCGTCATCGAGATTACCACTCTGAGCTTTCAGGAAGTAACCATTGTAGGCCTTTTGAGCCTCGCCGTAGATAGACTTAGAATCTTGAGCGATAGCAGCAGAAGCAAAGATCATTCCGCAAGCTAACATTAAAGCAAATTTTTTCATTTCAATATTAATTTAAAAAATTAGTAATCAAGTTAATTATGTGGTTATTAAAAATTAGTCTTCAAAATTGAGCGTCCCTTGAGCCGAGCCTTTGCTGTCGTCATTGTCGTCACCAATCTCGTTGTTTTCTTCATTGTTTTCGTTGATGGTTTCTTCGTTCTCGACAATTTCTTCAGTCTGATTCTCAACATTCAGTTCAATTTGCTCACTGGTTTCTTCAACTTCGGGTTCTGTATCAACCTTGCAAACCGATGCAATCTCATCGTTCTTCTTTTCAAGGTTAATCAGTTTTACACCCTGTGTTGCGCGTCCCATCACTCGCAAGTCACTCACTCTAAGCCTGATGGTAATACCCGACTTATTGATAATGACCAGGTCGTTACTGTCACTTACATTCTTAATAGCAATAAGCTTGCCAGTTTTTTCGGTGATGTTGATTGTCTTCACGCCCTTGCCGCCACGGTTGGTCACGCGGTAGTCTTCGAGCTTGCTGCGCTTACCCATACCCTGCTCCGAAACCACCAGGACATCGTCGGCAGTATTGGCACGCATGCAAATCATTCCAACCACTTCATCATCGGGACCATCCAGAGTCATACCCTTCACACCGGTAGCAGTGCGGCCCATGGCCCTGACTTTGGTTTCGTTGAAGCGAATGGCTCGACCATTGCGGTTAGCAAGAATCACTTCGCTGTCGCCTTCGGTGAGGATGGCACCAATCAGCTGGTCATCTTCACGAATGTTGAGCGCGTTCACACCATTGAAACGCGGACGCGAGTACTCGCTAAGACGGGTGCGCTTAATGATACCTTGCTTGGTGGCAAACATAATGTAATGATTCTGATTATATTCAGGATCACGAAGTTTTGTGGCACGAATAAACGCGTAAATGCGATTTTCAGGACCAATGTTGAGCAGGTTCTGGATGGCGCGACCCTTCGAGTTCTTGGTGCCTTCGGGAATTTCAAACACACGCAGCCAGTAGCACCTGCCAAGTGCGGTGAAGAACAGCATGTAGTTATGATTCGTGGCTTCATAGATATATTCGATGAAGTCTTCGTCGCGGGTATCGCTGCCCTTGGCCCCTACTCCACCACGGTTTTGAGCGCGGTACTCGCTAAGCGGGGTGCGCTTGATGTAACCGAAGTGTGAAATGGTGATGATCATGGGATCGTCGGCATAGAAGTCTTCAGCATTCATCTCTTCGGCCGAGTACTCGATTTGAGTGCGACGTTCGTCACCATATTTATCTCTCACCTCGATGAGTTCTTGCTCGATTACTTTGCGGCACTCTTCGGGGTCACTCAGGATAGCCTCAAGATGCTTGATGGTCTTCAACAGTTCCTCGAGTTCATCGTGAAGCTTGCCTTGTTCAAGATTGGTGAGTTGGCGCAGGCGCATTTCCACGATGGCACGGGTCTGCAGGTCGTCGAGTCCAAAACGCTCGCCCAGACGCTGACGGGCTTCATCGGTAGTCTTGCTGCTGCGTATGATTTTGATTACTTCGTCGATATTGTCCGAAGCAATGATAAGTCCTTCAAGAATGTGGGCGCGATCACGAGCTTTCTTCAACTCAAATTCGGTACGGCGAATCACCACTGTGTGACGATGGTCGAGGAAGTACTGAATGAGCTGCTTCAGGTTCACAGTCTCGGGACGGCCATTCACGAGGCACACATTGTTCACACTGAACGACGACTGCAGTTCAGTCATTTTGTAGAGTTTGTTCAGCAGCACATTGGCATTATGATCTTTCTTCACATCAATCACAATGCGCATGCCCTGGCGGTCGCTCTCGTCGTTCACATTGCTGATGCCATCAATGCGCTTGTCCTCGACCAGCGAAGCAATGTTCTCAATCAGTTCGCGCTTGTTTACATTGTAGGGTATTTCCGAAATAACAATCTTGTCGCGGTCGTTTTCGGTCTCAATCTCGGCTTTAGCACGAATCACAATGCGACCACGGCCGGTTTCGAACGCGTCTTTCACACCCTGGTAGCCATGAATAATGCCACCGGTGGGGAAATCGGGTGCCTTGATGTAGTTCATCAGGTCAGAGATTTCCATTTCGGGATTGTTCAACAGTGCGAGGCAGGCTTCAATCGACTCGGTGAGATTGTGAGGCGCCATGTTCGTTGCCATACCTACAGCAATACCCGATGCACCATTGACCAGCAAGTTGGGGAAACGCGTGGGCAGCACTTCAGGTTCTTCGAGCGTGTTGTCGAAGTTGGGCACAAAGTCGACCGTGTCTTCATCCATGTCGCGCATCATCTCCTCGCCCATCTTGGCCAAGCGGGCCTCGGTGTAACGCATAGCAGCGGGGCTGTCGCCATCGACCGAGCCAAAGTTACCTTGGCCATCGACCAGCGGATAGCGCATTGCCCAGTCTTGTGCCAGGCGCACCATGGCGAGATAGACCGATGAATCACCGTGTGGGTGGTACTTACCGAGCACGTCACCCACAATACGCGCCGATTTCTTATAGGGAGCATTCGAGAAGTTGCCTAACTTCTCCATGCCGTAGAGCACACGCCTGTGCACTGGCTTGAAACCATCGCGCACATCGGGCAATGCTCTGGACACAATCACCGACATCGAGTAGTCGATGTACGATGACTTCATCTCGTTTTCAATGTTGATCTCAATAATTCGATCGTTGTTCATTTAAGTAACTTTTAATAATTCTACATGGACATGCTCACAAATCAAGCGAAAATATGCTCCAGTCCTCATGAAACATGTCGCGTTATAAAACTTACAAAGATACTAAAAATTTTGAATCTACACCTATATTTTAAATGAAGAATTCAGAATAATTTCATAATTTTTGGCATAATAATTGCAATTACACCTACAAAGAAACTCGGATAACCGATTTTCGCGATTTAGACTTTAAAAATTTTCAATAGTTTAAAATAATGACAAACTACGCAAACAACGACGATCGACGCTATACCGATAAGTATGGATGTTATGGTACTGACCCCCATATGGGGCCTGAGTTTACCGATGATGACGATGATGACTTGCTCGATGAGGAACCTGAGAATCAAGGAGGAAATGAATCACAGCAAGGTGGAGAGAAGCGCACGCAACAGCGACGAAATGTCATGAAAAATGACAATGGCACTCCCACCATTGACAAATATGGCAAAGATATTACAAAAGAAGCTGCCAATGGCAAACTTGACCCGGTTGTGGGTCGTGAGGTTGAGATTGAGCGCCTGGCCCAGGTGTTGAGCCGCCGCAAGAAGAACAATCCGGTACTCATTGGCGAACCCGGTGTTGGCAAATCGGCCATCATCGAGGGATTGGCTTTGCGCATAGTGCAGCGCAAGGTGGCCCGTGTGCTCTTTGACAAGCGCATTGTGGCGCTCGACATGGCATCGGTGGTGGCTGGTACCAAGTACCGTGGCCAGTTTGAGGAGCGCATCAAGGGAATCATTGACGAAGCGTCTAAGAATAAGAACATTATTCTGTTTATCGACGAGATTCACACCATTGTGGGTGCTGGCAATGCCAGTGGCTCGATGGATGCTGCCAACTTGCTCAAGCCTGCCCTTGCCCGCGGCGAGGTGCAATGCATTGGAGCAACCACACTCGATGAATATCGCAAGAACATTGAAAAAGACGGAGCGCTTGAACGCCGATTCCAGAAAGTGCTGGTCGAAGCAACCAGTCCCGAGGAAACGCTCGAAATCTTGCGCAATATCAAGTCGATTTATGAAAAGCATCATGGTGTTGACTACACCGACGCCGCTCTTGAAGCATGTGTGCGTCTCACCGACCGCTATGTGAGCGACCGATTCTTCCCCGACAAGGCAATCGATGCCCTGGACGAGGCCGGCTCGCGTGTACACATATCTAAAGTGGTGGTTCCTAAAGAAATTGACGAACTTGAGAAACGCATTGGCGAAGCACAGGCCAAGAAACTTGAAGCCGTTCAGAATCAGAACTTCGAGAGTGCTGCCAGCTATCGCGACCAGCAGGAGAAACTGAAACTGGAACTCAACGATGCCAAGGAACGCTGGGAAAAGGAACTGGATTCAAAACGAGAAACCGTTGATGAAAACGATATTGCCGAAGTGGTGGCAATGATTACCGGTGTGCCTGTGCAGCGCATTGCGCAAGCCGAGGGAATCAGACTGCTTGGCATGACCGATGAACTCAAAAAACAGATCATCGGTCAAGACGACGCCATCGACAAGATTGCCCGAGCCATTCGACGCAACCGTGTGGGTTTGAAAGACCCGAACCGCCCTATCGGCTCGTTCATGTTCCTGGGTTCGACTGGTGTGGGCAAGACACTGCTAGCCAAGCGTCTGGCCGAATTCCTGTTCAATTCCAAGGATGCGCTCATCCGCATCGATATGAGCGAGTACATGGAGAAGTTCACCGTGTCGCGCCTGGTAGGAGCACCTCCGGGATATGTAGGCTACGAAGAAGGCGGACAACTCACCGAGAAAGTGCGCCGTCACCCTTACTCAGTGGTGCTGCTCGATGAGATTGAGAAAGCGCATCCCGATGTGTTTAACATGCTGCTCCAGGTGCTCGACGAGGGTTGCCTGACCGACAGTCTGGGTCGCCGTGTCGATTTCAAGAATACCATCATTATTATGACATCTAACATTGGCACTCGTGAGCTGAAAGACTTCGGTGCTGGCGTAGGTTTCAACACCTCGCTCACCATGGAACACAGCGATGCTGTCATCCGTAAGGCGCTCAACCGTCAGTTCTCACCTGAGTTCCTGAACCGCGTCGACGACATCATTACCTTTGCCTCGCTCAACCACGACCATATCATGCAGATCATCGACATTGAGCTCAAGCAATTCTATCAGCGCGTCGAAGAACTGGGATTCACGCTCCACATCACCGATGAGGCCAAGAAGTATGTGGCCGAGAAAGGCTATGATGTGCAGTATGGTGCCCGCCCCTTGAAGCGAGCCATCCAGACCTATATCGAAGACCCGCTGAGCGAACTGTTGCTCAAGAACGAGGACAAGAAAAATGTGAAACTCATCATTGATGTGAAAAACGATGAGATCGATGCTACAATTGCAGCCGAAAACGAAACTAAAGACTAAAAACACATATTATTATGACAAAAGGAAACATTGGGGTAACGACTACTAACATTTTCCCCGTTATCAAAAAATTTCTTTATAGCGATCATGAAATATTTCTTCGCGAACTGGTGTCGAATGCAGTAGATGCCACACAAAAACTGAAAACTCTGGCGGGTGCCAGCGAATTCAATGGTTCGACCGAAGACCTTAAGGTGGAGGTGAAACTCGACAAGGACAATGGCACACTCACCGTGACCGACCACGGCATTGGCATGACTGCCGAGGAAATCGACAAATATATCAACCAAATTGCCTTCTCGGGAGCCGAGGAGTTTCTGAACAAGTACAAAGACAGTGCAAACGCTATCATTGGCCATTTCGGTCTGGGCTTCTATTCAGCGTTTATGGTGGCCAAGAAGGTGGAAATTCACACCCTCTCCTATAAGGAAGGTGCTAAGGCTGTGAAATGGACCTGCGACGGTTCGCCCGAATATGAGATGGAAGATTGTGACAAGGCCGAACGCGGTACCGACATCGTGGTCTATCTCGACGATGACGAGAAGGAATTCTTGGAGCAATCACGCATCAGCACGCTGCTCAACAAGTATTGCCGTTTCCTGCCTGTGCCTGTCATTTTTGGCAAGGAGCAGGAATGGAAAGACGGCAAATATGTTGATACCGACAAGGACAAACTCATCAACGATGTGGAACCCTTGTGGACCCGCACTCCTACCGACCTGAAAGATGAAGACTACCTCAAGTTCTATCATGCTATTCAGCCCGGTCAGGAAGACCCCTTGTTCTGGATTCACCTGAATGTTGATTTCCCGTTCACGCTCACGGGTATCCTCTATTTCCCGAAAATCAAGAATAACCTGGACATCCGCAAAGACCGTATCCAGCTCTATTGCAATCAGGTGTATGTGACCGATAGCGTAGAGGGTGTGGTGCCCGACTTCATGATGCTCTTGCAAGGCGTGATTGACTCGCCCGATATACCGCTCAATGTGTCGCGCTCCTATCTGCAGAGCGACCGCAATGTGAAGAAGATTTCATCCTATATCACCAAGAAGGTGGCAGCTCGCCTTGAGGAGATTGCCAAAAACGATCCCAAGGCATTTGAAGAAAAGTGGAACGACATCAAGATTTTCATCGAGTATGGTATGCTCAGCGACGAGAAGTTCTGTGACGCCGCCATGAAGTTTGCTTTGCTTGAGAATACCGACGGCAAATACTTTAAACTCGATGATTACAAGAAACTTATCGAAGGAGAACAGACTGATAAGGACGGCAATCTCGTCTATCTCTATGCTACCGACAAGGAGGCACAGTACACCTACATCAAGGCTGCTGCCGACAAGGGCTATGATGTGCTGCTCATGAATGGTCAGCTCGACATCCCATTTGTGGGCATGCTTGAGCAAAAGCAGGAGAAGTCGCGTTTTGTGCGTGTCGACTCGGATGTGCTCGACAACCTTATCCGCAAGGAAGATGTGAAACCCACTAACCTCACCGAGGAGCAGCAGGCAATTGCCTCTACCCTATTCAAATCGCAGATTCCGGCTGTGGAGAAGAGCGAGTTCTATGTGACATATGCCGCCATGGCACCCACCGACAAACCCATCATCATCACTCAAAGCGAGTATATGCGCCGCATGAAGGAGATGGCTCAATTCCAGCCTGGCATGAGTTTCTATGGCGAGATGCCCGATGCCTACAACCTCACGCTAAACACAAGTCACAAACTGGTTCAAGAAGCCATTGATAATGCCGAAAAAGCATTGGAGAGCGAGCTTAAACCTATTGACGAGGAATTGAAGGCTACTGCTAATGTTATCAAGGCAATACGCGACCTGAACAAAGATGGAAAGGGCGTGCCCGAAGACAAGAAGAAAGACTTGGAAGACAACGAAAACAAGGAACGCGAATTGCGTGAGAAGAAGACGGCTGTCATCACCCAGTATGCTCAGGGTCAAGACAAGGTGAAACAACTCATCGACATCGCCCTGCTTGGCAATGGCCTGCTCAAGGGCGAGGCGCTCAACAACTTCTTGCGGCGCTCTATTGACTTGCTCTGACGAAAGTATCCTATCTGCTAAATAACCAATCAAGAAAAGGTGCGACTCACATCACGGGTCGCACCTTTTTTATTCGTTTCAAAAAACCGCCTTTTGAGGCTTAATGACTAATTCGGGTTAAAGCCTTATTTGGCGGCGATGCACTCGATTTCGACAAGGGCACCTTTGGGCAGATCGCGTACGGCGAAAGCCGAGCGTGCCGGGAATGGCTGGTCGAAGAATTCGGCATACACCTCGTTCATGGGACCAAAGTTGGCAATGTCAGAGAGCAGCACGGTTGTCTTCACCACATTGCACAGGTCAAGACCTGCCGATTTCAGAATAGCTTGGGCGTTGAGCAGTGACTGACGGGTTTGTTCTTTGATGCCGCCTTCGGGAAATGCGCCTGTTGCAGGGTCGATGGGCAGTTGACCCGAAAGGAAAATCATGCCATTAGCTTCAATGCCTTGACTGTAAGGTCCAATAGCCGCAGGGGCTTTGTCGGTGTTCAATACATTTTTCATTTTTCAGTAGTTTTTATGTGTTTATAGTTTAATTGTTCTACAAAAATAGTGATTTTTTTCGGTTTGCCCAAGATTTTTTGCAAACCATCTCCTTTAGCACAAAATGGCGCTATCAAAGAGGCTTATTTTTATTTGCGCAAACACCGTTTTTTCGCTAAATTTGCTACCATGAATGAACTTGAAATTAACTCCATAGAGCAAGACCCTATCTCGCTGCAATTCTTTGACAGCCAGATTCAAGCCGGCTTTCCAAGTCCGGCTCAGGGCAGTTTTGGCGACACCATTGACCTGAACGACGAACTCATCTCTAATCCCGAGGCCACCTTTTGCGCCCGTGTGATTGGCAATTCGATGATTGACTCGGGCATCAACGAGGGCGACTTGCTGCTCATCGACCGCTCGCTCACGCCTCACGACGGTTGCATTGCCGTGTGCTTCATCGATGGGGAGTTCACCGTGAAGCGCGTATCAATCCGCACCGATGGAATCTATCTTGTGCCCGCCAACAAGCGATTCCCCGAGCTCCATGTCAACAGCGACAACAATTTCCAGATTTGGGGCGTAGTGTCCCATATTATTAAGAAACTTTAGCGAGAGATTTTACCCATGTATTGCCTTGCCGACTGTAACAATTTCTTCGTCTCATGCGAACGGCTCTACGATCCAACGCTCAACGGCCGCCCAGTGGTGGTGCTGTCGAATAACGATGGATGCGTGATTGCCCGAAGCAACGAGGCCAAGGCAATGGGAATACCCATGGGATGCCCGGCTTTTCAAATCAAAAAGCACATTGGCACGGCAAGACTCAACGATGTGATTCAACTCTCGGCTCGCCACACACTCTATCACGACATTTCGTTGCGCATCATGTCGCTACTGGGCCGGTCGTGTGAGCGTCTTGAGGTGTATTCGGTTGATGAGGCTTTCTTTCAAGCCCCGTTCAACGATCCCGTTAAGGATGAGCAGTTTTTGCGCGACTTAGTGGCGAAGATTTATAAATATGTGGGTATCCCTGTGAGCATTGGCTACGCTCCTACCCGCACCCTTGCCAAGATTGCCAGCCGCATTGCCAAGAAGAATCCCGACACTACCCAAGGCGTGTATGGACTCACCAGTCAGCATCTCATTGACTCAGCTCTTGTCAAGACCGATATTTCGGATGTTTGGGGAATAGGACGCCGACTGACCGAAGCCTTGCGCAACCGCGGAGTTGGTTCTGCTGCGCAGTTTGTTCAATACCCTAACTCACTCGTCCGCTCGCTCTTTAATATCACTGTTGCACACACCCATGCCGAACTCAAAGGCATTGACTGCACTGCAGCCAGTCCTGTGACCATTGCGCACAAGAGCATCATGAATTCTCGCACCTTCGGCACACTCATAACCAGCCGCAACGAAGTGCAGGCAGCCGTGGTACACTTTGCCGAGCATTGTTCCAGGCAACTGCGCAGAGAGGGCTCGGTGGCAGGCACAGTGATGGTGTATGTGCGAGGCGACCGCTATCGCGAAGATGTTCCCTTTTACTCAAACTCCTGCCAACTGAATCTTGCCACACCATCGTCGAGTGCACTCACTATTGTGCACTATGCCTTGCAGGCATTTTCGTGCATCTTCAAGGAGGGATTCGGTTATCGCAAGGCTGGTGTCATGCTGCTCAACATTAAGCCCGAAACTATGGTGCAACTAAACCTGTTCGACAAGGAAGACCACAACAAGCAAAACCGCCTGATGCGTGCCATCGACCATATCAACACACGCTATGCCACCCAAGCGGTGAATCTTGCTTCTACAAGTGCCAAGGGCGAGTGGAAACCACGACAGCAACACCTGAATCAGTCGGCTCAAAGCGCTTTGCACATCTACTCAGGAATGGTGGCATCGAGCAAAAAGAAATCCTCATTCTGAATAAAGCGACTGTTTACCAACTAACATTTTTTATCAAATCGCAAAAACCACCTAACCATATCTAATAGTCTGTATTACCGAATCCAGTTGGTTACTGCTAAAAAGTGTAAATTTATTATTAAAAATGATGGGATTTTCTGTGTTTTTACACCATTTATGTATAATTTTACACCATAATTAATATTGCTTAATGTTTTAAATTAAATCTACAATGAAAAAAGAACTACACCTACTCACGCGCTGGCGCAAGACGCAGCGTGTGCTTTTGTTATTGATTGGGGCAATTGGAGTCATGCTCCCAGCCTCTGCACAAACCCAAGTTTATTCCAATGCTTTTTCGTCTCAAAACGACTTTAGCTTAATGACAGTTATCGATGCAAATAATGATGGGAGTACTTGGAGCCGCAACAGTGGTGGTTATGCAGAGTACCGCTATAATTCATCCAATGCTGCAAATGATTGGTTAATTACTCCAGGTATCACTCTAGAGGCAGGTAAAACCTATCAGTTCGACATAAACGCCTGGGCTCGTTCAACAACATATCCTGAGCAGTTAGAGGTGAAAATGGGCACAGCTAACACTGCTGCCGGCATGACAACTAGTGTGATTGCTTCCACCAGAATTACATGGAGTACTAGTCAAACACTTACTAATAATGTAATTACTGTAGCAACAACAGGGACGTACTATTTTGGAATACATGCCATCTCTAATAGGGATATGTATTATTTATATGTCGATAATTTGTTGATTACAGATGTGACACCCGACGCCCACGGTGCACCTACCAACTTGGCAGTAAATGATGTCACTCACAATAGTGCCACTGCCACCTGGACCGGCAACAACGACGCTCAAAGCTACAACCTCCGTTACCGCAAGGCTGCTGGTGTCGAAACATTTTTTTCACAAGATTTTGATGATTCTGTGGATGGTTGGATAAGAATTGACTCTGATGGCGATAACAATTCTTGGGGAATAGCGAATCCAAGCACAATTGTTAGTGGGGCGACGGCACATAGTGGAAATGCGGCTTATTCTGCCAGTTACAATAGCGGAAACCTCACCCCTGATAATTGGCTCGTAACACCTCTTGTTGCTCTTAAAGGCACGCTTAAATATTGGGTAATGGCTAATAATCAATGGCCTGAGACATACACTATCATGGTCTCTACCACTGATAACAATCCAACGAGTTTTGTGGCTCTTACATCCGACAAGACCACTCCAGTAACTGGAGACACAGGTTGGAGTCAATGGACTGAGGTTGCTGTTGACTTGAGTTCATTTGCTGGGCAGCAAGGTTATATTGCATTCCGTCACTACAACTGCTCTGGTCAGTTTATTATGTTCATTGATGATGTTTCAATTGTTGGAGACCCATATGAGGCCGGTGAGTGGATTCCTATTAGTCCTGCCACTAGTCCTCAAGATATCACGGGTTTAGATCCCGAGACTGAATATGAGATACAAGTTCAATCTGTATATGCTGCCGATGATACTTCTGAATGGACTAACTCTGTAAACTTCACGACCCTTGCTGTACCTTTTGTGAATCCTCCTGTAAATCTAGAGGCTGAAGGCAATGCTAGTGGAGTAATTGAAATGAATTGGAAGATGCCCGTGATTTGCACTGAAGAGTTTGATGATCCTACTACATTTACTGAATTTTCGTTAGGCGGAATCTCCGAATCACAGCATACAGGTGCAATCGGCAGCTGGACGCTCTATGACGCAAATGGAATCGGAACATATGGTTTCGAAAGTTATACTGTTCCTAATTTGTACTCTCCTATGGGGTGGATAGTTTTTGCACCCAGTTCAGACCAGTTGAGCACCAGCCTTAATTATCCTCCTCACAGTGGTAATCAGTTTATGGCTTCGTTCTGTGTGACATCAGGTGCTACCGACCACTGGCTTATCTCACCCATGCTCAATGGTGAGGAACAGACTATATCATTCTTCTCTAGGGAGCTGACCACCCAGTATGGTGATGAAACTTTTGACGTGCTTGCCTCAAGCACCGACAACTCGCCTGCCAGCTTTACAAACGTAGTGTCATTGTCCTCTAGCTCTACTGATTGGACCGAATTCACGGCATCGCTGCCCGCCGGTACCAAGTACTTTGCCATCCGCCACACTTCCAACGACATCTTTGCACTGTTCGTTGACGATGTAACCTTTATCCCTGCCGATCCCAATGCATCTACCATTCCTGAACCAGATTCGTTTAACATTTACCTTGATGGAGAACTCGTCGGTTCTGTTAATGGCGATGTGTTCACCTATACCATTCAGGATGTTGCTCCAGGTGAGTATGAATGTTCAGTAACTGCTGTCTATGATGGTGTAGAGTCAGAACCCGCCACCGCCACCGCAATAGTCCCGGTTCCGCAATCCATGACTCTGGCTGAGCTGGTTGCTAACGGTGAAGTGGGTATCCGTTACACCATCAGTGAATCGCTGCTTGCCGTGTATAGCGTGGACAACAAACTGTGGTTGAAGGATGACAACAAGTTTGCTAACCCTGCCTCGCCCGCAGAAGGTGACCAGAACTATGAAATTGAGGAGATTGGTAACCCGCACGCCAATCAGGCCGAGTATGACCAGAGTAACTGGATTGAAGTGCAGCTGCCTGACGGTGTTGATGCAAGCATCTTCAACGGTCACATGATTAACACCGAAGCCATTACCGGCGTTCTCGGAGACAAGACCAACCCCGTCATGACTGGTGTTACTCTTACTGAAGGTGATATAGATGATAATAGCACTGACACGGGTTATGAATACAACTACTATTGCACTGCCAACTTTGTGGGTCCTCAAAATGGTACCATTGCAGGAGAAACATATCACTTCTTCTTCATGACTCCTAAGCCGCAAGAATGTGCCAAAGTTGTTTGGGCTCAGTATGATGCCGAATCAAATAAGATGGTAATGCCTGATGCTGGTAACGCTCACGGCTTCGTGGGGGCAGTAGATGTTGATTTGTCGCTCAATGATGGCACCGACCCTGTTGATGGCAAAGTCTACAACTTTATTGCTGTTATCCGCACTACAACATCTAAGGCTGGCAACTATAAGGTTTACCCGCTCAATATCTCTGAAGCTGTGATTACTGCCGTGAACGATATCACTAGCAAGACTGTGGCAGGTGTGAAGTATTACAACCTGGCTGGTATTGAGAGCGACCGACCCTTCGAAGGTGTGAACATCATCGTTACCACCTACACCGACGGAACAACCTCGGCAACCAAAGTGATGAAATAACGCAATTCACCCGTAAGGGTTGACCTATAATAGAAGAGCCGATGCTTCGTTGCACCGGCTCTTTTGTTTTTTATACTCGAGGGGTAAACCTTTTGAAATGGTAATGTGTCTAGTCTAATTTCAGCACGGCGAGGAACGCCTTTTGAGGCACTTGCACGGTGCCAATTTGCTTCATGCGCTTCTTGCCTGCCTTTTGTTTCTCAAGCAACTTGCGCTTGCGGCTCACATCACCACCGTAGCACTTGGCGGTCACATCCTTGCGCACCTGCTTCACCGTTTCGCGTGCCACAATCTTGGCGCCGATGGCGGCCTGAATGGCAATGTCGTACTGCTGGCGTGGAATGAGTTCCTTGAGTTTCTCGCACATGCGTCGGCCCAGTGTCACCGCATTGTCGACATGCGTGAGCGAACTCAGTGCGTCCACAGGTTGCCCGTTAAGCAGGATGTCGAGCTTGATAAGGTTGGACTCGCGATAAGAACTGATATAGTAATCAAACGACGCGTAACCCTTTGATATCGATTTGAGTTTATCGTAGAAGTCAATCACAATCTCGCCCAGCGGAATGTCGAACGACAGTTCAAGACGATTGCCCGAGATATATTCCTGCTTGGTGAGCATGCCACGTTTCGAGAGGCACAGCGTGATGATGGGCCCCATGAAATCGGCAAGTGTGATGATGGAAGCATGGATATAGGGTTCTTCTATGTGTTCGATAAGCGTTGGGTCTGGCAGTCCGGCAGGATTGTGCACCTCGGTCATGCCACCTTTCTTGTCATAGACTTTATAGGACACATTCGGCACAGTAGTAATCACCTCCATATTGAACTCACGGCTCAGTCGTTCCTGCACAATCTCCATGTGCAGCAGCCCCAGGAACCCACAACGGAAACCGAAGCCCAGTGCCACCGATGACTCGGGGGTGAAGGTCAATGCGGCATCGTTGAGCTGCAATTTCTCGAGCGATGAACGCAGGTTCTCGAAATCCTCGGGTTCAATGGGATAGACGCCCGCAAACACCATGGGTTTCACTTCCTGGAAACCTTCAATCGCCTTGTCGCAGGGATTGGCAACATGTGTGATGGTATCACCTACTCGCACTTCGGTCGAGTCTTTGATGCCCGAGATAATGTAGCCGACATTGCCGGCCGATATTTCGGTTCGCGGCGACAGGTTCAATTTCAGCACACCCACCTCATCGGCATCATATTTCTTGCCCGTGTTCACAAATTTCACAAGGTCGCCCTTGTGGATAGTGCCGTTCACAATCTTGAAGTACACAATGATGCCTCGGAACGGATTGAACACCGAGTCGAAGATAAGCGCCTGCAGCGGAGCCTCAGGATCGCCCACGGGTGCCGGAATGCGATCGACAATGGCCTGGAGTATTTCAGGAATGCCCTCGCCGGTGCGTGCACTGGCACGGATAATGTCGGTTGGGTCACAGCCCAGCAACTCCACTATTTCATCTTCCACCTCATCGGGGTGAGCACTGTCCATGTCGATCTTGTTAATGACCGGAATAATCTCCAGGTCATTGTCAAGCGCCATATACAGGTTAGAGATGGTCTGCGCCTGCACGCCTTGGGTGGCATCCACCACCAGCAGGCAGCCTTCACATGCTGCTATGGAGCGCGACACCTCATAAGAGAAGTCGACATGCCCTGGGGTGTCGATCAGGTTAAGCGTGTAGTGCTCATTGTTGAGCACATAGTCCATTTGAATGGCGTGGCTCTTGATGGTGATGCCGCGTTCGCGCTCAAGATCCATGTCGTCGAGCACCTGGTTTTGCATTTCCTTGCTTTCGACAGTCTTGGTGTATTCGAGCAGTCGGTCGGCAAGCGTGCTCTTGCCATGGTCGATGTGCGCTATGATGCAGAAGTTTCTTATATTTTTCATCAAATTCCTTTTCTTGTATTTTAAAGGGTCAAAATTAGCAAAAAAAGATCAGTTATGAGGTATAAATGTATTGTTTTTTGTACAGTCGGCGATGTTTTCTGGCCTCACACACCTTGCCACATAGTCGTGGAACAAGAAGAAACACTTTTCCAGCCAGCTTGAAATCGCCTTTAAACAGGCGCTGAAATCCTTTCTTAATCACTTGCAACACATTGCTCACAACGGCTATTGCCAGCGAACGGTTCTGAATATTGCACAACTGTGAGAGGTGATACACATATTCAGAGTGTACAAACTGCTTTGCAGTGGGCTTTCGGCCTTGACGGTCGTGACAAGCTCTCGCTTTCGGGTCAACCATGAGCTGGTAACCGTGATAATGGAGGCGGTTTATAAAGTCAATATCCTCGCCATAATGATAGAAAACGGGCGAGAACATGCCTATCTTAGCGATTACATTCAGAGGAATGTACCAGATGGCAGCATTAACAAAGGGCACTTGAAAAGGATTGTCTGGCAACTCTTCAATCGAATTAAATCCAACATAAGTCTTAAAACCATGTTCCAGTTCTGCCCCATTGCCAGCAAGGTGAACGGGCGAAATCACTCCTGCCTCAAGGTGATTGCCAGCAACCTCAACAAGCCTTGTAATTGTGTCGGGATACAGCCACGCATCTTGATTAAGGAGAATCACGCCATCGTGGTAATTCTCTTTCAATGCATATTGAATACCCATATTGTTGGCCGCACCAAACCCCAGGTTCTTGTCATTGGCCAAGACTTTCACCTGCGGATAGCATTTGGCAAGCGTTGCAACGGTGTCGTCGGTCGAGTGATTGTCAACCACAAGAATATCTGATTGCATCGATGACTGAAGCACGCTATCGATGCACTTGTGCAGCCAGGGCATAAAATTGTAAGAAACAATTATTGTGAGTATCCGTTTTTCCATATTCTTGTTCCAATCTACTTGCCGAAGTCTCCTTTCAGTGTGCGCATCAAGCGACGGCGCACCTTGGCCCAAAATCCATTGGTGCGATGATAATAGCGGGCAAAGGCCCGACGCGCATCCATATTCTCCTCGATGGGCGAAATTTTCTCTACAGGCAAAGGCTCGAGCCACAGGTTCGACTGGTAGAGGTCTCCCCCTCCACAGTTGGTGCCACTTCCGTCAAAACCATTATTGTTAACTAGAGAACGCCCCACATTGAGCGACAGGACATTGTTCAGGAAAAGAGATGCATTCCACCTGATAGCCCACGAATTGTTTTGTCCGGCTATCTGCCTGCGCAACATGCGTGTGTAAGGGTAGTTGCCGTCAAAGTCAAAAGTGCGGGTCAATTTTTGCTCTTCTAACTGAGTCAGCAGTTGTTTGCCATCGGGATTAAAAAGTTTCCAGGCGCGTTTCCATGTGGCCCAGCCCCAACTGCCGGTCCACTTGATGAAGAATGTGGGGGGCAACGAAGGGTCTTGGGTGAAATCGCAAGCCTGAATGTGCCCTACTCGCTCTTCGTCTTCGTAGGTTGAGAGCGCGTCGTTCATGAATTGCAGAAAATAGGGGGCAACAACTAGGTCATCCTCTAGCACAATCACTTTCCCGTGCTGGTTCACCACCTGGGTAACGCCTGCAATGACCGAATTAGCAAGGCCACGGTTTGTCTCGCTCTTCACAATATCAATGGCAGCAAAACCGTCAATTTGTTCAATGTATTGACGCACTTCGTTCACTGCCACCTCATCGTCGGCGTTCTTGCCACCATCGCTGTAAATGTAAAGCCTACTCATAGCGGCCTCACGGTTACGCTTGAGCGATTCGATGAGGTCGCGTGTGTGCCCTACCCGATTGTAGGTAAACAGTATTATAGGAGCTAATTCCATTTCTTATTACGGGTTCTCTATTTCTTGATCAGCAGTAGTATGTTTGTGCTTTTTTAAAAAGTAGTTTATGACTTCGTTCAGTATCTTGGCGTTGAGTACCTTCATCACGCCTATATAAACCACAAACACCAGCAAGACTCTCACAACTAGCAACACATACAGGTTAGTGATGCCACGCGTGGCAAAATGCACCCCTGCCACTGTTGCAAGTGCTACTAAAGCAAACGGCAACACATCGAGCAGAGCCTCACGCAACTGCAAGCCAGTGTAGCGATTCACAAAGTAATGCCACACACCCAGCCATAACACATTCACTGCGACAGAGGCAATAATCATGACTTTGATGCCATAACTTGCAGTTACAATCAGTACCAGCAGTTGCAGCAAGCCCAACGCGATAGTGCCATACATATATACCCCCGACTTGCCTTTGGTCAGTATCATATTGGTGTAGAGTGTCACGATCGGGAAAAATGCGCCCCACACGCACAGCATCTGCAAGATTATGGCACTGGCATGCCATTTCTCGGTGATGGCTATTGTGATAAACTCTTGCGCTACCAGTGCCAGACAAAACATGGCTGGGAAACTCACAAAAGCCGTAAATCGCAGCATCTTGCGCAACACATTTATTTGCCGTTCCTTGTCATCTTCCACTTCTTTCAAAACGGGTTGAGCAACACCTTGTATCATGTTGCTTATCAAAGAGCTGCCCATCTGATCCCACTTGGCGGCCTGAGAATAGTTGCCCACATCACGAGAAGTGAACAGGCGGCCTAAGAGCACGGTGAAGATATTGTTGTTGATGTGAATGAACACATTGGTGATCAACACCTTTGCACTGAATCCAATCATGCCTTTCAGGGGGGCGAAGTTGAACTTCAGTGAAGGCCTCCACGGTGAGAAGCACCACATGGCAATCGAATAGACAAGCACATACGACACTGTTTGTGCTGCAATGCCCCAATAGGCAAAGCCATTGTAAGCAAGTATGATTCCAAGGGTTCCTGATACAGTCAAACCGATTACTTGCGACATCGTCTTCTGCTTCACCATGAGTTTCTTCATCATGTAGGCATTATGCGCCGTTGCCGTGCTTGCAAACACAAAACTCAAGAACAAGAACCGTGATAACGGCACCAGTTTGGGTTCGTGATAGAAATCGGCTATGAATGGCGCTGCGATAAGCAACAGCAGGTATAATGACACACCCAGCAAAATTGAGAACCAGAAAGCAGCGTTATAGTCCTCATGGCGCACCACTTTTTGGTTTACCAATGCATTAGTGAAACCGCACTCTTGAATGGAACTTCCTAAAACAGTGAAAATGGTGAGATATCCCACCATTCCATAGTCGTGCGGACTCAGCATGCGGGCAAGGAATATCCCGAAAACAAGGTTCAGCAACTGAATCATTCCGTTGCCTATGCCTCCCCACAGGAGGCCTTTTGCCGTCTTTGTTTTCAGGTCTGGTTCCATTTCATCATTACTGAGAATGCACAGCAATTTACTGTCATTTACATAATGCCGCGCTCACGCAGGCGCTGCTGCCATTTCCAGGCATTCAGCATGGTATCCTCGATTGTTTCTTCGGCTTTCCATCCCAGTACCTCGTTTGCACGCTTCGGGTCGGCCCATATCTGCTCGATGTCACCTTCGCGGCGTCCAACCACCTTGTAAGGAACTTTCACGCCTGTTGCGCGTTCAAAAGCGTTGATGAGCTGCATCACCGACAGGCCATTTCCTGTGCCAATGTTAAACACTTCCAGCGCTTCCTCCGATTTGTCTTCGAGCATGCGTTCCAATGCCTTCACATGGGCCTTGGCAAGGTCAACCACATTAATGAAGTCGCGAATACAGTAGCCATCAGGCGTATTGTAGTCGTTGCCAAATACACTGAGCATCTCTCTGACGCCAATGGCAGCCTGGGTCAGGTAAGGCACCAGGTTCTGGGGAACGCCATTGGGCAACTCCCCTATTTCGGCACTGGGATGTGCACCAATTGGGTTGAAGTAGCGCAGCAGAATCGCCTTGATAGGAGCACCCGACTTGATAAAGTCGGCAATGATGTCTTCACAAATCTGTTTTGTTGCACCATAGGGCGATGTCGCCTTCTTGGTGGGTGCGCTCTCGGTAATGGGATTCTGGTCGGGTTCACCATAAACGGTGCACGATGACGAGAATACAAAACCTTTCACGCCATACACAGGCATCAATTCAAGCAGATTCAACAGAATGTTGAGATTGTTGCGGTAGTATAGGATGGGTTTATTTACCGATTCATTCACCGCCTTGCTGGCTGCAAAATTGATGATGCCGTTAATGTCGGGATTATCATTGAAGAGACGGTGAAGTGTGTCAATGTCGGTACAGTCACCTTCAACAAACACAGGCCTGATGCCTGTTATCTTTTCAATGCCGTCGAGTACTTCGATGTTACTGTTCGACAGGTTGTCGATAATTACTACATCATAACCTGCCTTTTGCAATTCAACTGTAGTGTGCGAACCAATAAATCCGGTTCCACCGGTCACTAATATTTTCTTTTTCATATCTTTATTTGCTAACAAGTGTTTTATAAATTCTTCCGCAGGCCAAACCGTCGCCATATGGGTTGTTGGCACGGCTCATGCGCTCATAGGCTGTGTCATCATCAAGCAGTAATGACACGCCGTTTACAATTTTGTCATAATCGGTGCCTACCAGTACCACTGTGCCTGCTTCAAGAGCTTCGGGGCGTTCGGTGGTGTCGCGCATCACGAGCACGGGTTTGCCAATGCCGGGAGCCTCTTCCTGGATGCCGCCGCTGTCGGTGAGCACAATGTGCGATTTCTCCATCAAGAACACGAAACTCAAGTACTCAAGCGGCTCAATGAAGAACATGTTGCCCAAGTCGCTCAAGTCGGCACCAAATATCTCGTGAATGGGCTTGCGCACATTGGGATTCAGATGCATGGGATAGACAAAATCCACATCGGGGTATTTTTCTTTCAGTGTCTTGATGGCATTACAAATATTCAGGAACCCTTCGCCAAAATTTTCACGCCTGTGGCCGGTGATAAGCACCAATCTTCGCTTGCCGTCACGCAAACGCTCAATGTCATAGCCCTCTTTAGCCAAGCGTTCTTTTAGTTTGGTGTCAAGATCGGGGTTGCTCTTGATTTTGTTGATAACCATGTGAAGGGCATCAATCACGGTGTTGCCGGTCACTGCAATGTTTTTATCGTTTACACCCTCGTTAAGCAGATTCTGGCGACTCAGTGGTGTGGGTGCAAAGTGATAGGTGGTGATTCTTCCCGTGATTTGACGGTTCATTTCCTCGGGCCAGGGACTGTAGATGTTATGGGTTCGAAGGCCGGCTTCGACATGCCCCACTGGTATCTGCTGATAGAACGCAGCCAATGCCGCTGCAGTGCTTGTTGTCGTGTCGCCGTGCACCAGCACCACATCGGGTTGCACTTGGCACAATATGTCGCGCATGCCCAGCAGCACTCGCGTAGTCACATCATAGAGATCCTGGCCAACCTTCATGATATTCAGGTCATAATCGGGCTGGATGTCGAAAATCTCAAGCACCTGGTCGAGCATCTCGCGATGCTGCCCGGTCACGCACACGATGGTTTCAATCTCTTCTTTGTGTTTCTCCAGTTCTTTCACCAGTGGGGCCATTTTGATGGCCTCGGGGCGAGTACCGAAGACTAACATGACTTTTTTCATATTTCAATATATTTATTTTTTTAATTCTTTCTATGAATTTTAGTGAATCTACTTCGATTCCAGGAAAGCGAAGAATACTGCCGCCACAAGTAGCCCGAAAGCTACAAAGTGATTCCAGTGCAAGGCCTCGCCTTTGAAAAACACAATAACAAAAACGGTGAAAACCGACAGCGATATGACTTCCTGCACCACCTTGAGTTGCATGAGCGAGAAAGTGCCACCGTTTTCTATGTAACCTATGCGATTAGCAGGCACCATAAACAAATATTCAAAGAACGCGATTCCCCAAGAGAACAGGATGACGACGATGAGCGGCCAGTGGGTTGATATACCCATATTCTGCAATTTCAGGTGCCCATACCAAGCAAAGGTCATCAGCACATTCGATACAATGAGCAACCCGATTGTTGCTACGCCAGATGATAATAGACTCATGGTTGATTTTGTTATACTTCTATGGTTTCAAGGATTCGCGGCGGCGGGCAAGTTCTTCGTAGCCCTTGCGGTAGGTTTCCATATTCTTGGGAATCAACTGCTGGCAGTAACCTGTCCCCTCCACATTGTACAGTTTCGACAAGTCAATATAATGTTCGCCATTGCCACGGCGTGTTGAGAACACCTCTTCTTTTCTTTTCTGGGCTTCGTCGCTTAACTTGGAATGGCGCTTGGGACCACTGCCCGTCAACTCATTGGGCAACCCGCCATCGCCTGTCCACACGGCGCGTATTTCGCTGCAAGGCACATAACCCAGGCCAATCCACATGGTTGTCAAGGATGGATCTTCACAGGGAAGCACACCCTCGATGACCATGGTTGCTGTTGAAATGCGGCGAGGAATGAAGTCTTGGTCCACGATCCAGTGTGTTCCACTATATGTGAAATCATTGTCGAGCTTGCTGTGATAAAAGGTGCGCGACAATTCTTCGGTAAAGACTGCCGGCGTCAAGTCTCTTGCTGTGATATGCTTGGCCAATAAGTGCTGTTCGTTCTTTTCCCTGATGTATCCGTAACCCTCATCGGTTCTTCCACTATAGGAATAGTTGGTGCGGGTAAGGATACCGTCGGGAGCATCTTTCAAGTCATATTTCACATAGCTGTAATTGCCTGTCTCAAAGTAGGCACCATTGCCCTGAGCATCGATCACGCCGAAATTGGCCTCTACGCCCAGTGGTTTCTTGAGTCTTTTCAGCAGTGCCTCAAAGTCATCAACAGTCACACACTCCTCCAGCGCTTTCTTCATCACAACACCTTCCTTGTCCATATCCTTTTCCTTCACATTGTCGTTGTTCAGGTTATAGGATGCGGTGTTCATGATGGCAAAGCCTTTCTCGTTAAAGCCCATCCAAGCAGCACTGTCTTTATAGTCGCGTGAGTCAAAAACGGCTATAAATTCATATTTGCCGTTAGATGCCTTTTTGCGTTCCACGCGATTGTTTTGGTCACCTGTGTCACGGTTTTTCCACAACAGGGGGCGGCCGTTTGCTGTCAGTTTTCCTGACACAATCGCTGAGGTGCAGGCCATAGCGCCCACTACCGTAGTCAGTAGCAATAGGGCAATAATACTTCTCTTCATTACCTTATTAATTGAGTTTTTAGACTTCAAAATTACAAAACACCTTTCTATTATCAAAATTTGTTGTAACTTTGAATTCTAAAAATTGCAAAATGGACAAATATATATATTCTTTAGAAATCAAAGTTCGAGATTACGAACTCGATTCAGAGGGTGTTGTCAACAATGCCATTTATCTTCATTATCTGGAGTTTACGCGTCATTGTTTCTGTGAAATGGCTGGATTCTCATTTAAGCAGATGCGCGATGAAGGCATCATTCCCATGCTCAGCCGCATTGAGGTTGACTACAAGCGCCCCATGCGTAGCGGCGAGACCATAGTGAGCCGTTTGTGGGTTGAAATGCAAGGCGTGCGATTCGTCTTTCATCAGGACCTCTACGATAAGGCAACTGGTGAACTCTCGATTAAAGCCGTTGTTACGGTTATTGCTGTCGAGAACGGCAAACTCAGTCGTGGCGATCGTTTCAAAGAAGTTTTCAAACAATATCTGCAATGAACGAACAGCAACTCACCTATCGCATCGCATTTGCCTCAATTCGTGGCATGGGCATTGATATTGCCCGTTCCATCCTCGATGTCATTCCCTCGGAGCAGGAGTTCTTCAGCATGAAAGAAGGCGAACTCATGCGCATCATCGGCTCACGCACCAAGATTCACGAATCAGCCTATCGCAGCGCATGTCTTGAAAAGGCCAAACGGGAACTTGACTTCATCTATAACAACCACATTCGAGTAGCTTATTTCCTTGACGATGACTATCCTGCGCGACTTTTGCAGGCATCCGATGCCCCTATCCTGCTCTATTCTATTGGCGAATGCAATTTGAATGCTTCTCGCATCGTGAGCGTTGTTGGAACAAGGCATGCGACCGACTATGGCCGTCGTTTCTGCAACACACTCATGAGCGACTTGGCACAAGTTCTTCCTGATGTTGTAATTGTCAGTGGATTGGCATTTGGCATCGACATCGCTGCACACCGTGCTTCACTCAAGTATGGTTTACACACGGTTGGCGTTCAAGCACGCGGCCTCAACAAGATATACCCATCACAACACCGTAACGATGCAGCTGCCATAGTGAAACAAGGTGGTGCTATCGTCTCGGACTATACCTCGCAAGACGATGTTCATAAAGGTAACTTTGTTGCTCGAAACCGCATCATTGCTGCCCTATCCGATTGCACTGTTGTCGTGGAGTCGGCCAATAAAGGCGGAGCGCTTATTACCGCAAATATCGCTGCAAGTTACAACCGCGATGTTCTTGCTGTGCCTGGTCGCATTACCGACGAGTATTCCAAAGGATGCAACCGTCTCATCATGAACAATCAGGCCGCTGTAATCACCTCGGCCGACGATTTGCTAAAAGCTATGAACTGGCAGTCGGTCGCACCAAAACAAGTCGAACTTGAACTGTTTCCAAAACTATCGGCCGAGGAGCAAATCATCGTCGACACTATTCGCAACATGGGTGATGCTCACATCAACAGCATCACTCAACAGTTGGGCATGCCTGTTTACAAAATGATGAGTGCACTTGTCGAACTTGAGTGCCGAGGCATAGTCGCATCACTCCCCGGGTGCCGATATACCGTTGTCTAATTTTATAGCAATAACTGATTCAGCAATGGCACTACATAATATCTTTGGATCTGAAGGCGAACAACTCGCACAAGAGTTCCTTATGAAGCAGGGAATGATTATTCGTGAAACAAACTGGCGTTTAGGTCATTATGAAATTGATATTATTGCAGAAACTCCCGGTCGGCTTCACATTGTCGAAGTGAAATCACGCAGGAGCAACGAGGATTATGACCCCATGCTTTCAATAACCAAGAAGAAAATTCGCAACCTCGTAGCAGCTGCTAACGGTTACCTTAATTTCATAAAGCTCACCATTGATGTGCAGTTTGATTTGCTTTTCATTATTGGCACACCTGGAAACTATAGTATAGAATACATCCCCGATGCCTTCTTTCCACCCCTTAAAACTTATCACTGATTCCTCTTTCTTGCCATAATATTTTATTCGAATTCTATAATGATTAATTCTGGATTAACCCACTAAATATCTGTTTATAATGCATTAATACTTAGATTAGATATTTAAGTATTTGTGTGTGGCCAAAAAAGCGTCGAATTTGAATAGATATGAGTGTTTCCTGTTAGTCAAGCGATGATAAAAGTCGCATGGCTTCAACTCTGCCCGAGTTGATAAGATTGGGATAGTGGGCATCGCTATTGATAATGACATTACAATCATATTTCTTGAGCCATGAGAAATATTTGACATCAGGGTAAAAACGCCCTCTCTGTTCCCAGGCCTTGGTATTTATCTCAATCACATAACCGTGATCCATAATGGCATCAAACAGCTCTCGGACCAGTTTGTCGTACCACTCATTCGAAGTGATTCCAGACTCAAATGCTTCAGCATTGAAGCCAATCTTGTCGAAATGCCCTATCACATCAAAACCGCCTTGTTCAACCATCTTCAAGGACTGAGCATAAAATGAACGAATCACCGACTCAATATCTTCATGGAAATATAGTTTCATTTTCTCGATAAACTTCTCGGGCCGCCCGTCAATGTCGACATACTCACTGCTATCAACAAACGAAGGAATGAAATGAACCGAGCCAATCTTATAATCGAGTGGCAATGTGCCGAAATATTCGTTTGAAGGGCCAAACTCATCGGTATAATCTATTTCCATCGAGGCATAAATGTTGAGTTTCGATCCATAGATTAGCCTAAGTCGCTCAATTTCACTCAAATATTTGTTGACATCGGCACGACTCATGTTGCAGGTGCTCTCGTATGGAAATGGAGAATGAGGCGAAAAACCGAAATGTGTGAAATTCAACTTCACGGCTTCTCGAATAAAATCTTCCATGGGAGCATGGCCATCACAGAAAGGAGTATGGGCATGGAAATTATATAGGCTCGACAATCTTGTGATGGTTTTGAAATCAATCATTTTCAGAAAATGTTGTTTTGCTTAGAATAATTTCTCAATCTGCTCGTTGCTAATCACCGATATAACGGTTTTGCCATCGGGCGTGTAGTTTGGATTAGGCAACTGCAACAACTTGACCAGCAAATCTTCCATCTCATCATCATTCAGCGTTTTGCCGTATGGTATCGCAGAGTTCTTTGCCACAGTCAAGGCAATTTTGCTATACACGGTTTCGCTAATGCTCTCACCTCCCGTCGTGATGCTTTCTATCACTTGGAGTAAGGTATCTTTTACATCAAAAGTTCCCATTCCGGCAGGAATAGCGTTGATCGACCAGTCGTTGCCCCCCAGTTGCGAAAGAGTAAAACCAACTTTCTCCATTTCAGGTTCAAGTTCTTTTAGAATGATATTCTGTGAAGGCGTGAGGTGTATGATGTCGGGGAACAACACCGATTGCGACTTCACCTTCTCCCCCTTGATTTGATGGATATACTGCTCATAGAGCACTTTGATGTGTGCCCTGTGCTGGTCAATGAGCATGAGTCCCGACTTGATGGGCGAAAGCAGATAACGGGATTTAAACTGTATGCATTTGCTCACTCCAAGATCGCTCTCAATAACTCGTTCGGTTTGAGTGTCCTTATCGGTTGTAGGCAAGTCTGAGAAATCAGATGAATCAAACTGTGAATCTTGTTTGTTGCCAGTAAAATTGTCATATAGTTTTTCCCAATCGGTAATAATTTCTTTATCGGGCGACTTGTAGGTCCTTTGAGTCGATTTCACTTGAAATGGGTTGTAGGTCGGATCGGCACCATTAGCAGGTGGAGTAACTGTAGTGTGTTGACTGAGATTGGGAACGTTGATGGCCCCCTCTTGATCAAAGTCAATTTGAGGAACTGCACTGAAACGCCCTATCGATTCCTTTACGGCAGCCGCAAGAATTTGCCAAATCGGTACTTCGTTCTCAAACTTTATCTCTGTTTTAGTGGGATGAATATTGACGTCTATCGTTTCGGGATCTACATCAAAGACAATGAAATAGTTGGGTTGTGTATCGGCTGGTATGATCTGGTCGTAGCACGACAGTATTGCCTTGTGGAAATACGGATGCCGCATATACCTCCCGTTGACAAACAGATATTGAAGCGCACCGCGTCGGCGGGCATTTTCAGGTTTCCCCACAAATCCATGCAAGCTCACAAGACTTGTGCTGATGTTCAAGGGTACTATCTGCTGATCGATGTTTCGTCCAAACAGGGCCGAAATGCGCTGCTTGAGATTGCCCTTCATGAGTTTATACATCACATTTCCGTTGTGAGTGAGCATAAACTCCACCTCTGGGTTAATCAGTGCCAGCTTTTCAAACTCCTTGATGATGTTACTAAGTTCTACTTGATTGCTTTTCAAGAACTTGCGTCTTGCCGGAACATTGAAGAACAAATTCTTGATCATGAAGTTTGAGCCTTCAGGGCACATGTCTGGTTCTTGACTCTCGCAAGTCGATGAATTAATGAAGATTTTTGTGCCTAACTCAGCGCCACGGCGCCTGGTGCGAAGCTCAACATGTGAGATAGCCGAAATCGATGCCAAGGCTTCGCCTCTAAAGCCCATAGTATGTAAGGTGAAGAGGTCGCTGGCCTGAGAAATCTTTGAGGTGCTATGCCTTTCAAAGGCCAGACGGGCATCGGTTTCACTCATGCCGTCGCCGTTGTCGATAACCTGGATGAGCGTGCGTCCCGCATCTTTTAGAACAATCTCTATGCGTGTGGCATGGGCGTCAATAGCATTTTCGACAAGTTCCTTAATAACCGAAGCAGGTCGCTGTATCACTTCGCCAGCAGCAATCTGGTTGGCAACGGAATCGGGCAATAATTTTATCACATCACTCATTTTATTTCTCCTTCCTTCTTTTGTAGTTCTTCTTGATTAACAGTGCCATCCCCGTCAATTCCTTTCGAGAGCGAGATGCGCTCCAGTTCTTTCTCTTGTACGGTATAGGGACTATTGATCATTGTTTTCATTTCATCTGAAATGTTGAAAATGTCATCTGGGTTCTTGGGTCTGAGATCGTCGAACCACTTGAATGCCTTTTCAAGGTACAGCTGTGATTTCTTGATGGCAAACAGTGGTGTCACAGTGCCGTTCACTTCTGGCCAAAGCTTGATTTTCTCCACCTCTTGACGCGATTTGAGGTCGATCGACAGGAATCCGCTTTCGGTGCGCACGCACTTGTTATAGGTTGAATCCTGCTCCATGGGGAAAAACACTGTGCGTACATTTCCAGTCACATCCACATGCCTTAAGTCTACACCCTTGCGGCGCTTGCCGTTCTCGACTGTATCCACTTTCTCAAAAAAGGCCTTTATTGTTTTTCCTGTCAACTGGTTATAATATACTTCACCCAGATGTTCAACGAGCAATCCCTGGTTGGGAATAGTTGCCCAGTCAATCGATGTGCTGTCTTGCAGGTGAACATTGATTTCGTTTTCGCTGTAAATTTGCCTTTCGCCACTCCACACAATGGGATGGTTATACATGTTGAGTATTGAGTCGTTATTGGCAAAAGTCAAATAACCGCATAATCCCTGAACATCTTTTCTGTAAAAACGCACGCCATTGGTAGCCATGAGCACTCTCACGCTATCGGTGCCATTATAGTACACATAGGTCTTGAGTGTGTCTCCGTGGAAATAGAGCGTGTCGTTCTTCGAAAACTCTCGTGCTCGTGCACGTTTTGTGGCAAAGGATACATGTGTGGTCTCATTATGATAGCCATAGTCGCCATCCAGTATCAAGTCGCGCTTAGGATCGGTCAGCACGATGGAGCCACGAGCGTTGCCTTCGCCTTTCTTGCGGTCATAATACAGCGTGTCACCCGTAAGGGTCTTGCCGTCTTTTGCAACAAGCCTGGACCGGTTATAGAGTGTTGACTGTTCGGTAGCTGTGTTATAGACGCCTTCATTAGTGTATATCTTGTTGCTATCCGATACAATCACAGTCTCTTCAAGTATAGTTGCAACTTTAGAGCGTGTGTCATAGTTCATGCGCTCGGTGTTCATCACATACTTGTCCTTCTTGTTCACGAGTACCACATTCTCTGAAAAGTATGCCCTGTCGGTATTGAAGTCATAGGAGCCAAGTATCGATGACAAGTCTTTGCCATCGGTATCCTTCAGATTACCGCCATCATAGTATCGGCCCGTGTTAGCCTTCACATCATAGTCGATGTAATCTGAGGATAGTACGCGACCGTCTTTTTCAATAACCACATTTTCCATGAGGTTCAGCATCTCGGTGATTCCGTCGTAATGCAGATTCTTGGCCGAACCCGTCATGTTTTTGCCCCTCTCCATTCTCACATTTCCAAATGCATCGATGCTGTTGGTCTGGTCATAGAAATGAGCGCTGTCGCAGTATAGATACATGTTGCCACGACGGAAGACCACATTGTAACGCAAAATCTGGAACTCGAAATTGTTGGAGTTAGCTTCAAGAATATCGGCATGCTCAAGAAACACTTTGTTTGGCTGGTATCTGTCGGCCTTGGGTATTTGGGGCGTTATCTTCTTGATTTGACGGCCACTTTGGGGTTTGCGTGTCTGTTTGATGTCATTGGCAGCATAAATAGTACCAATGCCAATCAAGGAGAAAAGAATCAAAAGGCATAAGATGTTTTTCTTGCTCTTATGCCTTGTTTGTGACTTGTATGACAGGTTTTTGATCAATTCTTTTTATTGCTTTAACCAGTTGTACTTGAATTCACAGTTGCGCCAGCCCTCTTCAATGTAAACATAGGTCTTCTTTTGCTTTTCATCGACCCACTTTTCAATGATGTCGGCTTTCTTTTTGTTTTCATACATGCCTTTGAGCGTCTGGTAATCCTCTGCCAAATCAGCCTTATGGCCTTCGATTCGCTTCACCAGTTTTACCAGTGCCACTTGCTTGCGATTGGTGGCAGCATTCATCATGATGAAAGGCTCTGAAATTTCACCCACTTGCATGTTGTCGACATGCTTGGCCACTTCAGGAGGAAGGTCGGCCATCTCAAACAGGGTTGTATGATTCCTCTCATTAAGCATCATGCCGTTATTGTTGCGAGAGTCCTTGTCTTGCGACACATACATGGCAGCTTCTTCAAAGGTGTATTTGTTCGCTGCCACATCGGTTTTCAGTGAATCCAGTTTCACAAGAGCTTCGTTCAAGTCTTTCTCGTTCACCTTGGGACGCAGCAAGATGTGACGGGTGTTGATGCGGTCACCGCGCTTCTCTATCAATTGAATGATGTGATAGCCTGCTTCGGTTTCTACAATTTTAGACACTTTTTTAGGGTCGTTCAAGTTAAATGCCACATTGGCATATTCAGGAAGCAGCTCAGCACGGCCTTTAAATCCGATTTCGCCACCGTAGGTCGACGAACCGTCTTCTGAATAAAGGATGGCCAAAGTCGAGAAGTCGCTCTCACCCGAGTTCACCTTCTGGGTGTAATCGCGCAGACGGGCTTTAACCTCATCAATCTCTTGCTGTGGTATTACAGGATTAATTGTGATAATCTCAACTTGGACTTGTCTTGGAATATAGGGCAGAGAGTCCTGAGGCAGTGTGTTGAAATATTTTCTGACATCGGCTGGGGTTGCCTTCACATTCTTGGTCAGGTTATTCTGAACTTGCTGAATAGTGTACTTGTCTCTGACAGTATTGATGAGTTGCTCACGCAATTCGGGCATAGGTTTGCGGAAGTACTCTTCAACCTTTTCTTTGGAACCAAGATTGGCAATGAAATAGTTGATTTGGGCATCCACACTTTGCATCACTATATTGTTCGACACTTCGACGGTGTCGATTTTAGCCTGATGCAGGAAGAGTTTGTTAATAGCCATCTGCTCGGGGATGGCGCAATAAGGATTGCCAGGAATGGCTATATGCTCATACTGCGACTGAATGTACTGCTCTTCAACATCGGATTTAAAGATGGGCTCATCGCCTACAACCCAAACAACCTCTTCAGCCACATTGTTCTGAGCGTAACTGAAAAAGCATGAAAATATTGCTAAACAAACAATTGAAACTAATTTCGTTCTCATCGATTATATGTTTAATTGAATAAAACTCTGCCCAATGGCAGGAACTGTTTTTAGACCGAAACAGTCGTTCGGTTTAAAACTTTGCAAATTTCCTCATTTTTTGTCTAATAACAAAATTTCAACACTTAATATAAATTAATATTCTCTATAAATTATAGTATTTATTTAACAAAGCCCTTTACTCGCAATTCAGAGCAAAGGGCTTAACTGGGGTATTTTTGATAATTACTTCTTGACTTGTTTAAGGACTTTCTTGTTGATTTCTACACGATATTTCTTGTGGAGCTCATCAACCCAGTTCTTTTCCAACAGGTCTTGGTAGTCCGAGGTTACTTGTCCCTTCACATCGGTGTAGTCTTCTGGGGCATTGATAATGCCACCTTCAAGCACCATTGCTACAGGATAATTAGAGTCAATCTTTTCATCATTCGAAACATTGAATACAATGCGGTCGGCGAGGTCGTTTTCACCCTGAGCAAAGTTCATGCGTTCCATTTTGATGTCTCGTTTATACTTGTTGTGAAGCGTTGTGGTCAAGCTATCGACACCAATTGTGGGGATATCAGCTTTCACGGCTTGCAGGATTGAATCGCTCTTGGCCGACAGAATGATGCCTTTAAAGTGCGGATGTTCCCAAGTGTAGTTCTTACGGTTTGCTTCAAAGAATTTTCTCAGCCCTGTAGTGTCTTTGCTTGCGCCTTCCCACACCTTTTTGTTGCTTATCTCAAACAGCAGCATGCCGTCGCGATACTCATTGATGAGATTGCGATACTCTACATTGTCGTTGATGAGATTATCAACATAGTATTTCATAATCTCTTTCTTGGCAATGGGTTCTACTTGCGACAGGATGTAAGCCTTTGCTGCTTCATTGTTCATCTTAGCCTTGGGATTGATAACCTTGGCAATGGCCGAAGCAGGGATTGTTACGCCATTAGCATATTCGCAAATGGGGAAATTGGAGTTTTTGAGTACACTTGCCACAAAAGCAGAGTCGTACTGGCCATGTTTCGTGATTTCAGTTTGGATAAAATCAGCAAATTTTGAGTTCTCTTTATACTTATAGAACTCCATGGCTTCTTTCAACTTGGCATCTCGAGGAGCATTTGCTCGTTCATCACGTGACATCTGAGCCTCAATGCCTTTCCTTGCTTCTTCTAAAGTAGGAGTATCTTTATGGGCCAGTTTCTTAACGATATGGTAGCCGTAATTCGTTTCAAAGGGGGCCGACATTTCACCGTCATTCAGTTCGAACGATACTTTTTCGAATGGTTTCACCATGCGGTTAACGCCAAAGTAAGGCAATTTACCGCCGTTCTTTGCCGAACCGGGATCCTGTGAGTGGGTTTTGGCCATTTCTTCAAAATCAGCACCATTTAACAACGCAGTATAAATGGAGTCGATCTGTTGTTTAATAACAGCTTTTGCCGAGTCGTTGGCACCACGGGGGAAAAGTCTGAGAATGTGTTCCACCTCAACAGTGCCCAGGTCTTTACGCCTGTCATTCACTCTAATCAAGTGGTTGCCAAAGTCGGTTCTGAAGGGTTTGCACATCTCCCCTATTGGTGTGTTAAAAGCCTGATACTCCCAAACATAAGGAAACAGGCCTGAGGAGATGAAACCGTAGTGACCTTGATTGTTTTTCACCGACGGGTCGATTGAGAACTTCTTGGCGAGTTCGTAGAAGTCTTCACCGTTAATCACGCAGTTGCGAATGCTGTCCATGCGGGCCAGAATAGCGTCATTCTCCACTTTGTCCTTGCCCAGTGGAAGCATAATATGGTCAACATCTACATTATATTTCATGCGTTCGTAAGCCTCATTGACCAGTTTCTCTCTAACCGAGACATCTTCAAGGAAAGGCTTCACGAGATCGGCCTTGTAGCCATCAAATTCTTTTTGGAACGATTCGAGCGTGTCGATTTTCGCTGCCTCGGCATCGGCAACCTTCAGTTTGTAGGTCACGAAGCGGTCAACATATTGGTCTAACGACTCTTGCTGTACTTGTTGTTGGTTGTTCTTGTTGTAAAGATATTCAAACTCCGATAGTTTTATCTCTTTACCATTAATTTTCATTAATACGGGATCTTTAGCTGCCAGCGCCATTAAGGCGGTACCTGCTAATGCGCAAAGAATCAATTTACTTTTCATATAATAATTATGTCTTTGATTATGTTAATCAATGTTTACTGGTAAATAACGATAGATTGTTGAATATATTATATTAATTCATGTCTTTTTTTAAAAAAATCAGCCACGACTATAGTTGGGCGCCTCGCTCGTGATAGACACATCATGTGGATGACTCTCTGATACACCCGCATTGGTGATGCGGATAAATTGAGCCTGATGCAATGCGTCGATCGTGGGTGCACCGCAATAACCCATGCCAGCACGAAGTCCACCTAACATCTGATACACAACCTCGTAAAGCGATCCCTTATAGGGAACTCTTGCTGAAATGCCTTCGGGAACGAGTTTTTTGCTGTCGGTCACATTGTTCTGGAAATAACGGTCTTTTGACCCCTTTTCCATTGCTTCGAGCGACCCCATGCCACGATAAGACTTATATTTGCGGCCGTTAAAGATGATAGTGTCGCCAGGCGACTCTTCAACACCGGCAAACATGCCACCCAGCATCACCGAGTTGGCACCTGCTGCAAGCGCCTTGACAATGTCGCCCGAATACCTGATGCCACCGTCGGCAATGAGGGGTATTCCGCTGCCTTGCAATGCCTTCGACACATCATAGACTGCGCTCAGTTGAGGAACGCCAATACCGGCGATGATGCGGGTTGTGCAGATTGAACCGGGGCCAATGCCCACTTTCACGCCGTCGGCACTATGATCCATGAGGAATCGTGCGGCATCGCCTGTGGCTATGTTACCAACCACCACATCGATCTGCGGGAATGATTTTTTTACTTGTTCAAGCACATCCACAACGCCTCTTGAATGGCCGTGTGCTGTGTCTATGACAATCGCATCAACCCCAGCTTCAACAAGTGCTTCGGCACGCTGCATGCTGTCGCCGGTAACGCCTATGCCAGCCGCAACACGAAGTCGTCCAAGTGCATCTTTGCAAGCATTAGGTTTGTCATTTGCTTTCTTGATGTCCTTATATGTGACAAGGCCCACTAATTTGCCCTTTTTGTCGACTACAGGCAGCTTTTCAATTTTATAAGTCTGCAGAATCTTGGTCGCTTCTTCGAGATTGGTGGTTGAAGAGGTGGTGATCAGATGGTCCTTGGTCATCACTTCATCAATCTTGCGGTCCATGTTATCCTCGAAGCGCAAATCTCGGTTGGTCACAATGCCTACCAGCTTTTTGTTCTCGTCAATTACCGGAATGCCTCCAATATGATACTCGCGCATCATGTTTAATGCATCAATCACTTTTGAGCCTCTCTTGATGGTGACCGGATCATAAATCATTCCGTTTTCGGCCCGTTTCACTGTGTGCACTTCATGTGCCTGCTCTTCAATGCTCATGTTTTTGTGAATAACGCCAATACCGCCTTCACGGGCAATAGCTATGGCAAGCTCCGATTCGGTAACCGTGTCCATTGCGGCTGAAATCAGTGGAACATTAAGAGTGATGTTACGGGAAAACCTTGTTTGCAGGTTTACATCTTTGGGTAATACTTCAGAATAAGCGGGAACAAGCAATACATCGTCGAATGTGAATCCTTCTGACTTGATACGATCTGCAAAAAATGACATTACTTAGGAGTTTTAGAGTTATATCTTTTACTTGATGTAGATTCTAACCCAAATTTGGGCCAATTCGAATCTGCGTCATTATTTTTGCATACAAAATTACTCTTTTTCTGCGACATATCACTCGCTCTAAATGAAAAAAAATCCCAATGCTTGAATGCATTGAGATTTTTTAACCTTTATTTCAATTATTAGTTGGCATTTTCACTGTAGAACTTGATGCGCATCAACCTCAGCTCCTCATCGGTGAATTCTGGCCCCAGTTCCTCTCTTGCCTGTGCCATGGCATCGGTGTCGCTGGTTTCGAAATACTCATAGATTTCATCTTGATGCTCTTCATCTATCACTTCATTAATATAGTAATCAATGTTGATTTTAGTTCCCGAGTAAACAATGGCTTCAATCTCCTTGAGCAGTTCATCGAAGGTCAGGCCCTGTGATTGCGCCAGCGAGTCGAGTTCAATCTTGCGGTCGATGCCCTGGATAAGAGCAATTTTGCGCTTGCTCTTGTTGGGCACGGTTTTAACACGCAAGTCTTCGGGGCGCGTTATCTCGTTTTCTTCAACATAGTTCTTGATGGCTTCAACAAATGGCTGACCAAAACGCTTTGCCTTGCTTGCGCCAACTCCAGGAATGTTCTGTAATTCCTCCAATGTGACGGGATATGAAGTCGACATGGCAGCAATGGCGGGATCCTGGAAAATGATGTAGGGCGGCTTTCCAATTTTGTTGGCAGTGTCTTTCCGCAATCCTTTCAGAATGGCAAACAGTTCCGGGTCGAGCACACTGCTGGCTCCATCGGGCACATCTTGTTCGTCGGTATGCGAGAAGTCACGGTCTTCAACAATCATAAAGGGCTCCTTAGACTCAAGGAATTTATGGCCCATGGGGGTAATCTTCAGCAAGCCATAATTCTCGATATCACGATTGATATAACCGGCAATAATGGCCTGATTGATGACAGCGCCCAAAAATCTCTCGTCGCGCTCTTGCATGCAACCAAACTCCTCAAGCAAATTGTGCTTGAACGATTTCACTATGGTCGTTTGTTTGCCGAGCATGACTTCAATCACATAGTCGGCCTTAAACTTCTCTTTCAGTGCGAGGGTAGTTTCGATAGCCGCACACAGTTCTTCGCGCGCCTCAATCTTCTTGCGTGGATGCAGGCAGTTGTCGCAACATCCGCAATTGTCTTCGGCATATTCTTCTCCAAAATAGTGAAGAAGAGATTTGCGTCGACAAACCGACGACTCGGCATAGGTGGCAGTTTCTTGCAGCAACTGTTTGCCAATCTCTTGCTCTTGAACGGGTTTGCCCTGCATGAATTTCTGCAGTTTGTTCAAGTCTTTCTTGGCATAGAATGTGATGCACTTGCCCTCGCCGCCGTCACGGCCAGCGCGTCCGGTCTCCTGATAGTATCCCTCAAGACTCTTGGGAATGTCGTAGTGAATCACAAATCGCACATCGGGCTTGTCAATGCCCATGCCAAAAGCAATTGTAGCAACTATCACATCAACCTCTTCGTTCAAGAACTTGTCTTGATTTTCCGATCGCGTCTGGCTGTCCATGCCTGCATGATAGGCCAGCGCCTTGATATCATTCACTCGGAGGGTCTCGGCCAGTTCTTCAACTTTCTTGCGGCTCAAGCAGTATATGATGCCCGATTTGCCCGGCATGGATTTCACATAGCGAATGATGTCCTTATCCACATCGGCAAGTTTGGGCCTCACTTCATAATACAAATTAGGACGGTTGAACGACAACTTGAACACTGTGGCATCGGTGATTTTCAAGTTCTTCATGATGTCGTGCTGCACTTTCGGGGTGGCGGTGGCTGTGAGTGCAATAATGGGTCGCTTGCCAATTCCGTCAATGATATCGCGCAGTTTCCTGTATTCAGGTCTGAAGTCATGTCCCCATTCCGATATGCAGTGAGCCTCATCGATAGCATAGAACGACACTTTCACCTTTTTGAGAAACTCTATGTTCTCTTCCTTGGTGAGCGATTCTGGTGCTACATAGAGCAGACGGGTTTTCCCCTCAAGTATATCGTTTTTGACTTGATCGATGGCCTGCCTGTTGAGAGAAGAATTCAAGAAATGGGCAATTCCTTCTACTTCGCTGTAGTTGCGCATAGCATCGACTTGGTTTTTCATGAGTGCTATCAATGGCGATATGACCACTGCAGTTCCCTCCATGATTAATGAAGGCAACTGGTAGCATAGCGATTTTCCACCTCCAGTGGGCATCAGCACAAAACCATCCTTCTCTTCAAGAAGGTTCATGATAATGTCCTCTTGATATCCTTTGAAAGTATCAAATCCAAAATGCCTTTTCAGTTCAGCCGTAAGAGTTTTTTTGTCTATCATGATTATCGGCAAATGTTAATCTTTTCATTTACTCATACAAATATAATAAAAAAATGCGGAATAAAAAAAAATAGTCAATTATTCCGCACTTTTTTTAAAATATTTTTGATTTTTACACTCCCCTGTCCTCAAAATTCGATTTGCTGAATTGCTCTTTGGCATAATCCAGCGTTAATACAAATTTCTTCACTTTCGTAGAGGGGACATCATACATTGCCTCAATCATGATGGTCTCGAAGATGGAGCGCAGGCCTCGAGCACCCAATTTGAATTCAATCGATTTGTCGACAACAAAGTCGAGCACGGCATCTTCAATCTTGAGCTCTATATTCTCCATCTTGAATAGCTTGTGGTACTGCTTCACAATGGCATTCTTGGGCTCAGTGAGAATGCGCTTCAAGGCGTCGCGGTCAAGAGGCTCGAGATTGGTGACAATTGGCAGTCGGCCTATGATTTCTGGTATCAGGCCATAAGCACGCAAATCTTGGGGGGCAACAAAACGCAGCATTCTTTCACGCTCAATTTTAGAAATCCTGTTGCCGGCACCATAGCCCACAACATGCGTGTTGAGTCGCAAGGCTATTTTTCGTTCAATACCCTCAAATGCGCCGCCACATATAAACAAGATGTTCTTTGTGTCAACGGCTATCATCTTTTGCTCTGGGTGCTTGCGACCACCTTGTGGCGGAACATTCACCACCGATCCCTCAAGCAGTTTGAGCAATCCCTGCTGAACACCTTCACCGCTCACATCTCGGGTTATCGAGGGATTATCGCCCTTGCGTGCGATCTTGTCGATTTCGTCAATGAACACAATGCCACGCTCAGCCTCTTTCACATTGTAGTCGCATGCCTGAAGCAGGCGTGTGAGCAAGCTTTCGATATCTTCGCCCACATAGCCGGCCTCGGTAAGCACCGTTGCATCGACAATCGCAAATGGCACTTTCAGCAGCTTTGCAATGGTTTTGGCAAGAAGTGTCTTGCCTGTGCCAGTAGGGCCTACGATGATAATATTCGATTTCTCAATATCTATATCATCGTCATGGTCCTGCAACAGGCGTTTGTAGTGGTTATACACCGCTACCGACAGATACTTCTTGGCGGTCTCCTGCCCTATCACATATTCATCAAGATAGGCCTTGATTTCATGAGGTTTGGGAAGTTTATCCAAATCAAGATCTTGAACCGACAGCTGCATCTGCTTATTGAGGTACTCATTAGCAATCTCATGAGCCCGCTCGGCACATTCATCACAAATGCAACCATTCAGTCCAGGCATCAAGAGTTTCACTTCTCTTTCGCTCCGGCCACAGAAACTGCAAAAGATCTCGTTCTTTTTAGCCATTTCTGTTATTTCGATTTTTTAAGCACATTATCAATCATGCCGTACTTCAGTGCTTCTTGCGAGGTCATCCAGTAGTCGCGGTCACTATCGGCATACACCTTGTCATAGGGCTGACCCGAGTGGTCGCTGATGATGGTGTACAGTTCTTTTTTCAACTTCAAAATCTCTCTTGAAGTAATCTCGATATCCGAGGCCTGACCTTGAATTCCACCCATTGGCTGGTGTATCATTACTCTTGAGTGATTCAAAGCAAAGCGTTTTCCCTTCTCGCCTGCCACAAGAAGCACAGCAGCCATCGAGGCAGCCATACCCGTGCAGATGGTCGAAACATCGCTTTGAATGTATTGCATGGTATCATAGATACCCAATCCGGCATAGACCGATCCGCCAGGCGAGTTGAGATAAATTGACACATCTTTGCCAGGTTCGGCCGAATCAAGATAAAGCAATTGTGCTTGAATCACATTGGCGGTATAGTCATCGATCTGTGTGCCCAGAAATATGATGCGGTCCATCATAAGGCGGGAAAACACATCCATCTGAGCCACATTGAGCTTACGCTCTTCGATAATCGTCGGCGAGATATAACTGTCACTCACCTGACTTGTGTACTGGTCAAGCGCTAATCCGTTCATTCCTAAATGATGAACTGCAAATTTTCTAAAATCACTGTCATTCATAACTGTATTATTTTTAATTTTTTAAAATAAGGAGCGGGACACCCATTTGTTGCACCGCTCCTTGATGATTGTTGCAAAAGAGAGTTGTTCTCTTGATTATTTTTCAAAGAGTTTGTTGAATTCCTCTACGCTCACTTCTTTCTCGTCGATACCCACATTTGCCTTAATGGCGGCAAACACCTTGTCTTCGAAGGCTCGGTTCTGGATTTCCTCGCTGTATTCGCGTTTTTCGAGGAATTCGTGAGCATATTTGTCAATTACCTCATCGGGCAAGTTGGTCATGCCATACTGAGCAAACTGCTGTGCAGCATAGAATCGAGCAAGGCGAAGCTTGTCTTCCAGTTCCACTTTCACATCGTAGGTGCGGGCCACTTTCTCTTTAATCAGTTGCCACTTGAGTTGCTCTAATGTTTGCGGGAACTGCTCGTCAAATTTCTTCTCGTCTTGTTCTTTGCTTCTTGCCTGCAAGAAACGCTTGAGGAATTCTTCGGGTAACTCCAGGTTGCCCACTTTCTTCTTCAAAACGCGTTCGGCATCAACTGTGAAACGATAGTTGCTGTCGTTCTTCAGCTGGTTCGAAATCATCTCGCGCAATTTTTCGCGGTACTCCTCTTCAGTCTTGGCCACATCCTTGCCGAGCACATTGTCAAAGAGCTCTTGATCCATCTCGGCATCCTGATTGACCAGGATTTCTTCAACATTAAATTTGAAATTGCTCTTGATGTCGGCCTCGCTCTTGTCAACATTCAGCATGGCTGCGAGTTCGGTCAGGTTGCCGTCGGCTGCAGTGTGAGGATTAAACACAATGCTCTCTCCTACTTTTTTGCCAATGAACTTGGCCTTCTCGTCGGCATTTTTCAAGAACTGCGGAGAGATGATGGTGCGATCTACGCTAACGCCACCTTCCTTGGCTGCATCGTTCTCGTCAAGCTCTACCATAGAGCCCTTCAGCAGCGAGTCTTCGGCAGCAGCCTCACCGGGCACTTGTTTCCCAAAACGCTTTTTATAGCTGGCGTTCTGATTCTCGACCATTTCGTCGGTCACCTTTATATTATAATAAGGTATCTTTACACGCTTGTCTAATTTCAATTCAAACTCGGGTGCAAGACCTAAATCAAATTTAAATTCATAGTTGGTATCCTGATTCAAATCTACACGAGTGTCGGCCGAAAGCATAGGCTCGCCTAAGATGTCGATTTTCTCATTCACGATATAGTCGGTAAGAGCCTTGCCCACCATGCGGTCTACAACCTGCGAACGAACCTCAATGCCATACTGCTTTTTGAGCAGCGACATGGGAACATGACCTGGCCTGAAACCTTTCATGGGGTGTTTGCGACTTATGTTTAATAATTCTTTTTTCTCGTTTTCCAGATAATCTTCAGGAGTTAACGACACGGTAAGCAATGCATTTACATTGTCTTTTTTGTCAAATGTTACGTTCATTAGTTTTAATATTGATTTGTTTGTTATGTATGTGTCTGATTTAAAAATGCGAAATGTGGCACAAAATTACAAAGAATGAGGTGTTTCGACAAATTTCTCTTTGACTTTTTGACACATTTTACAATTTACTTCAACATTATATTACAAAACTTGTGCCAAATTACGCTCGTTTGTATTTATGATAAAAAATCTCCACAATCGGTTGATTGCAGAGATTATGAGTGATAGCATAACGATGTTAGTGTATCAAGTTGTCAGTATTATGCGTTTCTCGTCGGCATACCGGCGCATGTTCATCAGCGCATAGCGCATGCGGCCAAGTGCCGTGTTTATGCTCACCTTGGTGGCATCGGCAATTTCCTTGTAGCTCATGTTATAGTAGTAACGCATCATGATCACTTCACGTTGAGTCTTGGGCAGTGCTTCAATCAGTCGCTTCACATCGTGACTGGTCTGCTGTCGTATCATGTCATCTTCAATCGTTGATGAACTGAATTCCCTTTTGTTGAATATGTCAACCTCAAGGGCATCGGCCGATTGCACATTTTCGCATTTCTCTACACGATAATAGTCAATGATCAGGTTATGGGCAATGCGCATAATCCATGCCGTGAACTTGCCGTTTTCAGAATATTTCCCTTGCTTGATTGTGGTTATTGCTTTAATGAAAGTCTCTTGGAAAATATCATTTGCCAGCTCATCATCCTTCACAGTATAACGAATATAGGTATAAATAAATTGCTTATGACGCTCAAGAAGCTCGTCAAAAGCAGCATTACACCCATCGACATACAGCGATATCAACTGTTCATCGCTTTTGTCTTTTAAATTTCTCATTACTATGTACTTTTGGTTAATAAGTAATGGTCACGTCGATAGGCAATTGTTTTAAATGTTATTAATGTTTACGGTGCAAAATTACAAATAAATCATAATTTCACAAATTTTTTTCTCATTTTTTATCAATTTCCGTTTTTCAAGAATACAAAAACTATCAAATTTCAGTAGGAGAAAGCTACTGTTAGCGTTTCTTTTTGCGCCATAATTTATATAATGCATTCGACAGTTTGAAACCCAGTAGCAGGTAGTCGGCAGTCTTCATCTTTTTCAGGAATGAGTTATCTCCCATAAAACCCCTGATGCCATTATCTGAGACACGGGTTTTCATGTTGTTGACACTGGCATTCAGTTGACTTCGCCCCAACTCCCGACGCACAAGTGCCAATGCACGGCGATAACGCAGCTCTTCAAGCGTATATCCTTTCCATTCCTTAGGTTGTACATCAATATTGACTTTATCGAGTGTTTCCATATTCAATTGATTTTATTTTCGTCGGGCGATAAGAACAACTTTGAAACAAATCGGGCCACCGGGTCAATGATTAATTGCTTCTTGAAGGCATAAACGCCCAGTACAATAACAATTAAAATGAATGCAACAATCAGGTAGGCCACAGCTGCGCTGCCTGTAGCTTTGGCCAGCACCTGCGCCAGCGATAATGCAAGAAAGAGCAGCACACTCATTCCTACAAGTATGGTGATTGCCACTATAAATATCCTCGACAGCAATATCGAGGTTTTTTCGGCCAGTGTCAACTTGGTGTAATCAAGTTCTGTTTTGATTTGTCCACGGGCCGCTTGCCACAATTTGTTGAATTCCGCGTCGTTCATAAGCAGGTTTTAGTTAAATCACACATGGCACATTTCTATGCCATGTGTGATGTTCTATGTGTCATTTTGTCACTGACAGATTGTGATTATTGCTCAACCTGAGCACTAATCTGGTCTACAAGGCGCTCCACTTCGTCGTCGGTGAAGTCTATGCCTTTCTTCTTGAGCAGATCTTTAATCTTCTTGCGGGTCTCTTCGCCCTTGGCTGGAGCAAACAAAATAGCGATTCCGCAGCCCACCAATGTGCCGCCAAGGAAAGCATACAGTAATGATTTCATCTCTTTCATTGTTTTTCTCGTTTTTAATCCTTTTCAATTTCTCTTGCAATGTCGTCAACAAGCTCCGACATTTCATCATCTTTCAGCTTAATGCCTTTTTTCTTGAGCATCGATGCTACCTTGGCACGGGTTTCCGAACCTTTGTCGGGGGCAAACAGCAGCCCCACTGTTGCACCTGCGAGCACACCGCCCACAACTGCCATCACAATGTGAATAGGTTTTACATTCATAATCGTTATAATTTAATGTTAATAAAAAATCGTTTTCAATTAAATCGCCACTAAATTAATCAATATTGCTGAACAAAACAAATAATTAATACATTTTTTGCTTTGACTTGTTCTTTTAGCGAAGATATGTTAATTTTGTAGCGCAAAAGTAATGCCGAATGAACGAGCAAAGTATTATTATTAAAGGAGCACGAGTCAACAATCTCAAGAATATCGATGTAGACATTCCTCGCGGCAAGTTTGTCGTGATAACCGGCCTGTCGGGTTCGGGCAAATCTTCATTGGCTTTCGACACGCTCTACGCCGAGGGGCAAAGGCGGTATGTCGAGAGTCTGTCGTCCTATGCAAGGCAATTCATGGGCCGATTGACAAAGCCTGAGTGCGATTTTATCAAGGGGCTTCCGCCGGCCATCGCCATTGAGCAGAAGGTGAATTCAAGAAATTCCCGCAGTACGGTGGGCACATCCACTGAAATCTACGACTACCTGAGGCTCTTGTTTTCCCGTATTGGACAGACTTTTTCTCCGATTTCGGGCCAACTTGTGAAAAAACACACCTCACAAGATGTCATGAACACTATCCGCTCTTATCCCGATGGTTGCAAGATGGCCATCTTGTGCAATGTGCTGCTGCAAAATAACCGCTCGTTTGCCCAGCAGCTCGAGGTGTTGGCTAAAGGTGGCTATTCACGCCTTGAGAAGAACGGATCCTTTATCTCAATAAGTGATGTAATCGCTTCAGGCGATGATAATGCTCACAAAGACTATCATCTGCTCATCGATCGCTTCATGTCATCGCAATCGCATGACGATGAGATGCGCATTCTCGACTCGCTCTCAACAGCATTTTTTGAGGGCAAAGACGAGTGCATTCTCATGGTCGTTGATACCGATGGCGAGATTCACTATCACACTTTTTCGAAACGCTTTGAAGCCGATGGCATCACCTTCCAGGAACCTAACGATCTCATGTTCAACTTCAACAATCCGATTGGCGCATGTCCCACCTGTGAGGGATTCGGCTCCATTGTTGGCGTTGACGAGAATTTGGTGGTTCCCAACAAATCCTTGTCGGTTTACGATGATGCCATCATGTGCTGGCGTGGAAATGTGATGAGCGAGTGGAAAAACGAGTTCATTCATGTTGCTTCACGGTACGACTTTCCAATCCATAAACCCTATTTTCAGCTCTCAGATGAGCAAAAGAAGATGCTCTGGGACGGTGTTGACGGCTTCTCGGGCATCAATGGCTTCTTTAATTGGATTAAGAGCAAGTCTTACTCTATTCAATACAGAGTTTTGCTTGCACGCTATCGCGGCAAGACCGAGTGCCCCGATTGCCATGGGGCAAGATTAAAACCCGAAGCCCTTTATGTGAAGATCAATGGGATGACCATTGCCGACCTTGTAAAAATGCCTATTGATGCACTCTCGGCGTGGTTCCGGGATATCAAGCTCACACCAAACGAGCAATTGGTCACCAAAAGGCTGCTGTCAGAGATTAATAATCGTTTGAAGTATCTGGTCGATGTGGGGCTTGGGTATCTCACTCTTGACCGCAAATCTTCTTCGCTGTCTGGTGGTGAAAGCCAGCGCATCAATCTCGCAACCTCGTTGGGCAGTTCTCTCATGGGATCGGTCTATATTCTCGACGAACCCAGCATTGGTCTTCATTCACGCGATACCGACAAACTGATTTCAGTCTTGCGTCGACTCAAGGAAGAGGGCAACACCGTGGTAGTGGTGGAGCATGATGAAGAAATCATTAGAGCAGCCGATTATTTGATCGACATAGGTCCTGAAGCGGGCCGACTTGGAGGCGAAGTGGTTTATCAGGGCGAGGTGGCCAAACTGTTCAGCAGTGAGCGCAGTTACACTTCTAAGTATCTGATGGGCACACTTAAAATTCCCGTGCCCAAAATCAGACGCAAATGGAATAATTACATTGAAATCAAGGGCGCAGCCGAGAACAACCTCAAGGGAATTGATGTGAAATTCCCCCTTAATGTCATGACAGTTGTCACTGGAGTGAGCGGATCGGGCAAATCAACGCTTGTCGACGATGTCCTCTATCGCTCTTTGGCACGCCATTTCGACATTGCGGTCGATTCTCCTGGTGCCGTCGCAGCCATCGAGGGTGATTTGCACCTCATTGGCAATGTGGAGTTTGTTGACCAAAACCCTATCGGGAAATCCACACGCAGCAATCCCGCCACCTATTTGAAAGCCTTCGACGAAATCAGGCAGCTCTATGCATCACAACAGTTGTCAAAGCAAATGGGATACGGTCCAGGATTCTTCTCGTTCAACGCACAGGGCGGACGCTGTGAAGATTGCAAGGGCGAAGGCACAGTGACTATTGAAATGCAGTTTATGGCCGACATAGTCCTCACCTGTGAAACCTGTCATGGCAAACGCTTCAATCACAATGCCCTTGAGGTAACATATCGTGGCAAAAACATCTACGACATTCTTGAAATGACGGTTAATCAGGCCATCGAGTTCTTCTCTCAGGACAAATCCTTGAACGAAAAGAAGATTGTGGCCCGCTTGCGTCCCCTCCAGGATGTTGGCCTCGGTTACATCAAATTAGGTCAATCTTCCTCTACCCTCTCAGGCGGTGAGAACCAGAGGGTGAAACTCGCCTATTATCTGGCAGGTGACAAACGCGAAAGAACCTTGTATATCTTCGACGAACCCACCACAGGCCTGCATTTTCACGACATCAACAAACTCATGGAATCGCTCAACAGACTTGTTGACAACGGACACACCGTCATTATCATCGAGCACAACATCGATGTCATTAAATGCGCCGACCATGTGATTGACCTGGGGCCTGAAGGCGGCAAGGATGGTGGCAACATAGTTGCTGTTGGCACGCCTGAGCAGATAGCTGCCTGTGAAACCAGCTACACTGGACATTTCTTGAGAGAAAAATTGAATTCTTGAAGTCCCGCTATTTGGTTTTCATTACTATAGTACAAGAATTAGCACGATTTTTGTATTACTATGATATTAGGTCTATTTGACCAATTTTGTTTTAATACATTTAATAAGATGAATCTTCAAGAAATCCAATTACATAAAAAGCAAATCGATGTGCTTTTGCCCGGCAAGCGGGTATTTGAGGCTTTAGCTGTGCTCAAGCGGCTTGTCGACGCTTCGTTAGTATATGAGTTCAACAACGAATTGGCCAACATTAAAACTTCCTATCAGTACATGTTGCAGTTCTTTGCTTCGGGTGCAGCCGATCCTGAGCAGGAGAAAATGCTCACCAGCATCATCACGCAAATCTACACTTTGCGTGACAAGTGCATTATTCATCTTTCTCAAACTGACTCTTTTGACTTCTTTTTTGCACGATATCAGTCATTAAAACAGGTCAATCTGTCACAATTGCTGGAACAATACAACAACATCACCAACAAGTACAATTTGCTCGTTTCAGCCGATGTCGACCAGCAGAATCAACCGGCCATCAACGACCTGCTCCAGCAACGCGAAAAAGCCGTCGTTGCCATTTTCAACAAAATCTGGTGCACTTTCCCTCTTTCATCGTCCGAAGCCAATGCCCTCAGAGGCGTTTTTGATGACAATGAAGTGGAATCAGATGTCAAGTCGGTATTAGTGTCAGCCCTGTTTCTGGGCATTTGCAAATTCTTCGACGAACAGAAACTTGCTTTGCTGTTACACGCCTATTGCAACTGCAGCACTCATGATGTGCAAATCAGGGCCATTGTGGCATTTGTGCTTGTCATGTACATTTACCAGAACAGGACCCACTTCTCGTCTCAAATTCAAGTGCTACTTGACAACGCATCTCAACAGCCCTGTTTCCAGTCCGATCTCAAGTCGGTTTTCAATCGGCTCATCAGGTCACGAAACACTGAAAACATCACTAAACTAATGCGTGAAGATTTGATGCCCAACCTGTTGAAAATCAAGTCTGATATTTTTGACAAAATCAAAGACAAGAACACCACTGCCGACTTGCTGAATCTTGAGGCAAATCCTGAATGGCAGGAGTGGCTCGACAAATCGGGTATTTCAAAGAAAATGGAAGAACTCAACGAGTTGCAGTTCGAAGGCGGCGATGTATTCATCTCGGCTTTCTCTCACTTGAAATCGTTCCCGTTCTTCAACACCATTGCCAACTGGTTTTTACCCTACAATTCTAACCACTCATCAATCAAAAACAGCTTCAGCGACGATAAGGCTGCTCTGCTCAGCACGCTCATCAAGTCGGCCCCGGTTCTGTGCGACAGCGACAAATATTCACTTTGCTTCTCGTTGTCGGCAATGCCCGACAACCAGCTGCAAATGATGATGAACCAGTTCCATGCCCAGCAAGAGCATCTCAAGGAAATGGCCGATGAATCAAAGGCCAACGACCACATCAATCGCGACCGGCTCATCAATCAGTATGTGCAGGATCTTTACCGCTTCTTCAAGCTCTATTCGCGTCGTCGCGATTTTCCTGCCATTTTCGACTCCGACCTCAACCTCATCAACATCCCGTTGCTGGCGCCCTATATGCACAACAAGGAGTCCATTTCAATTGCAGCCGAGTTCTATTTCAAGAATGGCTTTTACAACGATGCCATCTCATATTATAAATATTTGCTCGACAATTGGAACGACAACGACATGATCATCTATCAGAAGATTGGTTTTGCCTATCAGCTCCAAGGCGACTTTGAGCATGCGGTCGACTACTATTTGAAATATGACATCATCAATGACTCCGACTTGTGGAACCTGCAGCATATTGCCGCTTGCTACAAGGCTTTGAAGAACAACGATAAGTCGTTTGAATACTATCTGAAAGCTTACGACTTAAAGCCCGAAAGCATAACCACTTGCTTGAGTCTTGGTCATCACTACCTCGAGAAATCGCAACTCGACGAAGCGCTAAAGTATTACTACAAAGTGGACTATCTCGACACCAAGAAGCACCGCTCGTGGCGCCCCATTGCCTGGTGCTCGTTCCTGAAAGGCGACTTTGAGCAAAGCCGCAACTATTATGAGAAAATCATCAACAATCTCTCGCCCACAGCGCACGACTACCTCAACTATGGCCACTTGGTGCTGTGTAGCCAAGGCATTTCGGGTGCTATCGACTTCTATGTCAAGGCACTCAACAAGTTCGAGAACAAACACGATGTCTTCGCCAAGGCATTTAATGCCGATGCCCAGGTGTTAACCGAAAAAGGCATCGATATGACCACCCTGCCCCTCATTTGCGATACCGTTTTTCTTAATAATGAACAAAATCCCCAATAATCACCAATAGACATGAATATTTTTGACAAGCCTTTCACAGTCAATCACGGAGCCATTCCGTTCGATAAAATCACAAATGCCGATTTCGAACCTGCTATTGAAGAAGCGTTAAATCGCCACAACGAAGAAATCAAGCAAATCATCGATAACCCCGAAGCACCTTCGTTCCAGAACACTGTTGTTGCCCTCGAGCGTGCTGGCAGCATGCTCAGCAGGGTGCTTGGCGTCTTCTATCCATGGCTCTCGGCCAATGCCAACGACGAGTTGCTGGCAATCTCAGAGCGGGTCATGCCTAAACTCACATCGCATTTCAACGAAATCACTTTGAACGAGAAACTGTGGAATCGCGTACGCAGCGTGCACGAGAACTTCAAACCAGAAGAGCATGACACCGAAGACGCCATGCTGCTCAAGCGCACACGCGATGCTTTCATCAACAGCGGTGCAGCGCTGCCTGCCGACAAAAAGGAGGCTTACAAGAAACTTTCTAACGAACTGGCGCAACTCTCGCTCAAGTTTGAACAAAACACCCTCAAAGAGATGGCGCGCATCGAAGTGTGGCTCACGGCCGACGACCTCGAGGGTCTGCCCGAAAGCGCAGTTGAGGCTGCAAGCATGGCCGCCAAGGCCAAAGGCCGCGAAGGCGAGTATCTCGTCACCTTGCGCGCACCCAGTTATCAGCCATTCATGAAGTATTCATCGCGGCGTGACCTGCGTGAGAAACTCTACATGCTCTATAACACCCAATGCACGCAAGGTGAATTCTCGAATTGCGACATCATTCAGCAAATCGCCAACAAGCGTCTCGAGATAGCCCGCATTCTTGGCTTTGACTGCTATGCCGACTACCATCTCAAAGACATGATGGCCGAGAAGCAGGAGAATGTATTCAACATGTTCACCCAACTCCAGGATGCTTACCGCCCCGCACTCGATAAAGAGATGCGCGAACTGCGCGATTTCGCTCGCCAAACCGAGGGCGACGATTTCGAAATCAAGCCTTGGGACTATTCCTATTATGCCAATCTGTTGAAAAACAAAAAGTTCAACTTCAACGATGAGCAACTCCGTCCTTATTTCGAGCTGAACAATGTCATCAAGGGTGTTTTCGGCTTGGCAACCCGTCTCTATGGACTCACATTTGTCCCCAATCACGACGCACCGGTGTTTCACCCCGATATGCTCGTCTATGATGTCTTAGACCGCAACAAGCAGTTTTTAGGCATGCTTTACACCGACTTCTTCCCACGCGAGACCAAGCAGAGCGGAGCATGGATGACGGGCTTCCGCGATCAGTATGTCGATGAACAGCACCACGATGTGCGTCCTTTGGTCTCCTTGACCATGAATTTCACCAAGCCCACCGAGTCCAAGCCTTCACTGCTCACGCTGAACGAGGTGCGCACCTTCCTACACGAGTTTGGGCATGCCTTGCACGGGCTTTTGTCGCGTTGCCGTTACGCTTCGCTCTCAGGCACCAGTGTTGAGCGCGACTTTGTGGAGATGCCCTCGCAGTTCAACGAGAATTATCTCTTCCAGTCCGAGTATCTCAACAGTTTTGCTCGGCACTATATCACAGGTGAACCCATTCCCGAGGATTTGCTCAACATGGTCATCAAATCTTCTCAGTTCGGCGTTGCCTATGCCTGCTTCCGCCAACTCTCATTCGGACGCATCGACATGGCTTGGCACACACTCACTCAGCCTTTCCATGGCGATGTCTTTGCCTTCGAGAACGAAGCTGCCAGTCCGGTGCGTGTCTTCGCCCCCATCGAGGGTTGCGCCATGTCGCCCCAGTTCGGACACATCTTCGCAGGAGGCTATGCCGCCGGTTATTATGGTTACAAGTGGGCCGAGATGATCGAGGCCGATGCTTTCCAGCAATTCCTCGACCAGGGCATCTTCAATCCCGAAACCGCACAGCGCCTTGAGCAGAACATCCTCACCCGTGGCGGTTCCGAGCACCCCATGACTCTCTATCGCCGCTTCCGAGGCTCCGATCCCACCATTCGCGCCCTCCTCATCCGCGACGGCCTCCTTCCCAAGAGCATCCAATAAACAGTACACACTGTAGGGTCGCCACCTGTGGCGACCGCACCGCTCTGTCTGTGCCGTCCAGTAATCGGCAACACTGTTGCCGAGTATCAGTCTATGCGGCAACACCGTTGCCGCCCCCCTTTTCGTGCCGCCATCCATGGCGACCGCACCGTTCTCTCTGTATTGTCAGGTAATCGGCAACACCGTTGCCGAGTGTCATTCTATGCGGCAACACCGTTGCCGCCCCCCACCCTAATCTGTTCATTGTTCATTTCATTTTATTGCATTTGTCATTACAACTATTTCATTTTGTTTCATTTCTTGCTTCTCTCACTTTTTCCCACCTTATTCTTGCTTTTTCTCACATTAATTAATATATTTGCAGTTGTGCTGCTGGTGGGCAGCGGTCCACCTTATGCCAGCACAGGGGCAGCGAGGCCATAAAATCTCCCTGCTCCAAGACATATTCAGAAAGCGTTTTTGCTTTATCCTGATTCTGAAATCGGCAATATTTCAATACCAAGGGATAAACGGTTAAAAACGCCTTCGCTTGCCTATATCCTCCCCACCAGTGGGTTCGATATATCGGCATGGCGTGGGATGGACTGTTTATTTTGGTATGGGCTTTGCCGAGCCTCAGAATCAATAAATCAGAATCGTCTCCACGCTTTCTTTTTGTACTAACCTTTAAAACTACACCTTTTTTGGGGAGACCAAAAAGGAGGATTTCTATAATTATGGGAAGCAAAATAACAGATATTGAAGATGCAGATTTTGAATTTCTTAAGCATCTATATCATCTAAGAGATTTTGAAATAAAAAATTTGTGGCAACGCTCAATTTTTCTTGCTGGCTTTATTGGTTTATTCTTCACCGGTTATGGCAAGATTATTTTTGAAATGCTTGATAATAGCAAACATAAGGATGAACTTAATTTAATCGCTTTGGCAATATGTCTATTGGGATTTGTGTTTTCAATACTATGGACTATGATGGCTAAAGGCTCCAAAGCATGGTATGAAGTTTATGAAAGAAAAATCATATTCTTTGAGAATGATCTAGGAATTCCCCAAAATTATAAATACAACATAAAGAATAATGACCGAGTAGAGCCATACGTAAATTGCTGTTTATTTAGCACTAAATCAGGACCATATTCTGTATCTAAAATTAATATCATTATTGGAATTCTTTTACAAGCTATTTGGTTTGTATTATTTGTTTTCCATGCAATATTTCATTTTATTAATATTGATATACTAACAATTGTTGTAATAGCATTAATAACCTCATTTATTGTTATATTAATATGTGCATTAAAAAACAAAATTGGAACAAAAAGCAATACTCTTTGCAAAAAAGTAAAAATCATTAAAAACTAAATACAAATCACTTATGAAACATTTCAATCTACTTAAATCATTTCTGCTTGCTATCGCCGTGCTGCTGGCTGCCATCCCGCTGCAAGCACAGCAAATGGTGAGCAACAACAACGACGATGAGGTCAACAAGGTCGACCCGAGCGTTGCTCGCAATGCTTATCGCCCTGGCGAGGTCATTGTCAAGTTCAAGGAGACCTCGGCTGTGCAGATGAGATGCAAGGCTGGCAAGTTCCAGACTTCAAGCGTCGCCAACATCGACAAACTGATGAACGAGATTGGCGCACTTGAAGCTGAACCGCTCATGCCGCTCACAGGTGCCATCAAGAACCGCGCACCTCGCAAGGCAAAAGCAATCTCTGGTCGTGAAGTGACCGAGCCCGACCTCTCCAAACTCTATTGCTTGAAATTAGATTCAACCATCGTTCAAAGTGTGGAGGAAGTCGTTGAACGCCTCTCAGCTATAGACGAAGTGGAGTTTGCTGAACCAAACTACCTTGCTTTTATTCAATCTACAGAAGAATCCACAACTTATCAAGCAGAACCATATTACAGCCAGCAATGGGGACTTAATGCAATCAATATGCCTCAGTTGTGGGAAATGCCCAAAACAGATGAAACTCGCCCTGTTATCGCCATTCTCGATACTGGTGTGGATATCACTCACCCAGATCTTGCAGACAATATTTGGACTAATCCCAATGAAGCCACAGGCGCTGACTATGAAGATGACGACAACAACGGTTATGTTGATGACGTGCACGGTTGGGACTTCATTGCTGGCACACCAATTATTGGCAACGGCATGGACCGTAACGGTCATGGCACCCACTGCGCAGGTATTGCCGCGGCTGTTGGCGATAATGGTATTGGCATCACTGGTGCTAATCCTGATGCCTTAATTCTCCCCATCAAGGTGTTTTGGGATGATGGTACTGGAGACGTGGCAACAATCTGCCGTGGAATTGACTATGCCGCAGCTTGCGGTGCCAATGTGCTTAGCATGAGTTTTGGCTCTAGCATACCATCAGGAGCAATGTATCAGTCGCTATGCAAAACTCTCACTAATTATGCAGTACTTGTGGGAGCTGCAGGTAATAATGAAAAAAGTATTTATAATCTGGGGTTACTTTTCCCAGGAGCTTATGACATAGTTTTGGGCGTTATGGCATCAAATTCTTATGGTCAACTTGCTGCTTTCAGCAATTATGACCCCGATGGACCCTTCTTCTCCAAATATAATATGGACAAAGCATTTTCAACCGATGTCACATGGAATGACGAAGCCATGTGGAATTATGACTTGATGGCACCTGGAGTTGGTATCATGAGTACATACTTAAATGGCAGCTACAAGTCACTAAATGGAACCTCAATGGCAACACCAATGGTAGCAGGTGCAATTTCACGCATTCTGCAAGTGAAAGGCTATGACTATGCTCGTGATTATGGCTTGATGGGCGATATGGCTGTTGCAAAGGATGGTGGCGTTATAGATTTAGCTGTTTTTAATGCCTACCAAGCAGCAAGCTTCGATGAGACGAATCGCGATGTAGCATTAGCTCTCATATCTCTAGATATCGATGATAGCGACGGTGACGGCGATGGCCGCTTCGATGCAGGCGAAACCATCAGCATTTGGCCAACCATTCGTAGTCTTTGGGGCCATGCTGAGAATATCAAGATTGCAATTGAACCTTATGACGAGAACACGCCCACCGATGCTATTGAAGTCCTAGACAACAATGTAGACTTTGGCTATTCACTCAATTCTCGTGGCTCATTCAAGAGTCAGAATCCTATCCGTGTACATGTAAACGAGAATGCACACGATGGTATGCATCTTCCCTACAAAATAGTAATAACAAGCGATAATATTCTTGCTAATATTGAGCAAGAACATGTATTTGAAGTAGAGAATGGTGTGGAAATAGGCGGTGTTATCAACGAAGATATGATACTATATCCGAATAAACATTATATAGTAAAGAAAAGCATTGCAATACCTGAAGGAGTAACATTGACAATAAAGCCTGGTACAAGATTAGAATTTTATGAGAGTTGTTATTTGAAATCTGAGGGTAAACTAATTGCTAATGGCAAGCCAGATTCATTAATAATTTTTACTACTTATGTGAATAAATCATATTGGGAAGGAATACATTCTCATTATAATCAAACTGATACAATTTCATTTTGTTTGCTTGATAATGTTTATTATCGTTATATGACCAATCCTCGGATAGTCTTTAATGAATGCATAATTTCAAATTTTAGAACAAATTATAGTGAAATATTTTCTTCTGCTAGTTTTTTTAAAAGTAATTTTGTAAATACTGATTGGGGGAATGAGTATAACTTAAAAGATATGTCTTCTAATAGCCATTTTAATAATTTTATTAATTTCATGACTTCTGGTATCTCAGATCCTAAAGATTTTTGGTCTTATTCAAGTCTCATTTCAAATAATATAATTAATAGTGGTTGTTATTATATGAATTGGAATTATAATATTGGCAGATATTATATAGTAGGATGTGATCAAGGTATTGCTACTGATCATGCAGAATACCCATCATGGTTAGGCACAAGTAAAGAGGAAATAATCCGCCCTTACGTCTATGATTCGCAGAATCCGATTGTGGATTGCTTCACAACTGTCGATTTAAGTAACATGCCCACACGGCCATACAAGGAAGCCCATGGTATTGTATGGAAAGTTGTTGTTGATGGTTATGACGCTCAAGATGAATTTGACCAGTTGCCACCATTAGGTGTGGGTCGTCACAAATTTGAAGTGTATTACAACCGTGATGATATGGACACAACATTCACTCCATCCGTATCAATGGGATTCCGTGAACCATATACTCAAACATCTATAGATAAAGACGGTTTTTGGTGCGTAAAGGACAGCGCGAGTGTATATACCGTTTTTCTTGACATAACAGGAAAGAGCAACTGTGATGGTCTCAACCGCATCAAGGTAACTGGCGGCAAGGACTATGACCACTTCGATATTCCAGAGGAAAGTTACCGTTTCAACGTCCTTGTTCAGGCTGCTGGCTCGATGGCTACAGGCTTTGCTGCCGAGGCGGGCCTTGGCAAGGTGAACCTCACCTGGAACAACGAGAACAATGACTTTGAGGATGCAATGGGCTTCAATGTTTACCGCTATACCATGCTCAATGATAGCGTTGCAGGCGACACAATCCGTCTTAATCAAACGATTCTCGATATCGAAGCCACTGAATACACTGATTATGAGGTTACTCCAGGCGAGACCTACTACTATTACTACAAGGTGCTCTCTACCGACCTGAAGGAGTACGACATCAG
>JAEEGL016909718.1_pt1 | contig 90580 bp, 83 predicted proteins | sample 9134231 | NCBI WGS metagenome assembly JAEEGL01 (sample SAMN16246548, study PRJNA631951) | gut metagenome | biome: gut microbiome; feature: rumen; material: fiber-attached | host: Bos | place: Iran: Karaj | collected 2018-10 | reverse complement strand
TATCCCATATCACAAGATAGTAAGATTCCAGGAAGACGACCTGGTTGATAGGCTGGAGGTGGAAGTGCAGCAATGCATGTAGCTGACCAGTACTAATAGATCGAGGGCTTAACCACGAAATAAATGGTTTACTCGAAAAGATATATTTGTCTATGTATTTTTGAGTGTACTTTAAAAATAAAGTATACAAAGAATTTCTGGTGATGATGATTTGAGGGGAAATACCTGTTCCCATGCCGAACACAGAAGTCAAGCCCTCAGATGCCGAAAGTACTTACGAGTTTACCTTGTTGGGAGGATAGGTTGTCGCCAGTTTTTTTTATTTATTTTTGGAGAAATCAGAGAATATAATTCTTTATATTTTGTGATTTCTTTTTTAATTTTAATGTAATTAAAAAGATAAGTAATTTTAATTGAATCTATTACATTTATAAAATACAATATAATGTGATATAGAGGGGAAAAAGATGTCAATAGAACTAGATTTTATTAAACAATTAACTACAAGTAAAGCTGTTAAAGAAGAAGCTGATTTGATAAGTAAAAGACAAATTAAAGAATCATTCAATACCCTTATAAATTCTCCTTTTTTGTTTGGGAAAAGTAGAGCGGATGTTGAACAATTAGAGGATAAGATTAAAATTACTTATTCTTATTTATGCTTACTTATTTGTTTAGAAGATTTTGGAGATGATTATGAATCTTCTAAAGATGATCTTCGTGATAAAGCAAAACAAATTTTAGAAAGTAGCAGTAAATATAAAGAAGTTTTAAGAGAAAAAAATAAGGCAAAATGTAGTTATATTAATCCTTATAGAAATCTTTTAGTTGCAACAGGTGCAAGCAACTTAGAGATTTTAAGAGGTTATGAAAGACAGCTTAATGTAATTTTAAAAATCTTAGAATCACTTCTTACAAAAAACAATATAGATCCAGAAGAATTAATAGAAACATATTCTACATTTTTACTTCAAAAAGAGTCATTTGATATACTAAATGATAAATATAAAAAAAGAAGAATTGATGAAGAAATTCTATTAAACTTTAATCCTAATTGTGAAGAAATGTATTTTGAAAATACTGTTGGACAATTGGCTTACTTTCCATCAGATGATGATAATGTATATGAAATGAAAAATAAATTTGGTGATTTAATATTATTCCAAAAAATAGGTACTTTAGGATATGGAATAGCAAGACGAGATAGGACAGGATTTTCATATAAAGACAGTACAACACTTCATAATTATAAATTAGTGAAGAAATATGATAGTTTGAATACTGAATTTAGCAAAGACCCAGATAAACGCGAATTTAGCATATTTACAGATTTAAATATATCAAAACTTACATCAGATTCTGATTACACATCACTTCATGCAGATATATTGTTCTCAGATTACAATTTAGAAGAAGCAATTATCCACAATGGTGGTTATGTTGGGGATATCGTATGTGAAAGTAACGGAAAATATGATGTTTATCACTACCCAGAAAAACTATGCGCATGTATAGACTATTCTACAAAAGCAAAATAAGAAAGGTTTAAAAATGTTTATTTTTGATTATGTAAGAACCATGGGTGCATTTATAAGCCATGGCAGAACAGAAATTACATTAAATGATGTTTACGAAAGATATGACGAAAATAGGCGAAGAGAAAAAGGAATTCCTAATACCCTAAAAAAGCAAAGATCTGATCTTGGCTATAAAATAGCATTAATACAAATTGAAAAAGCTTTAGTAGATATCGCAAGAGATAGAGGAGACGTACCTAGAAGTATGTCTTATGATGATGCAAGAGAAGCAATTTTAGATAAAAAATACCCTTATAGAGAAGTATTAAGAAGAGCAGAAGAAAGTGAAATAGCAGCTAATGAAGAGTTTAGGCAAATGGAAGAAAGTAGAAAAGCAAGTGGCAGAACTCTTAATGAATATAGGTTTTTAGGATTGAGAGCTATTTCTTCACCTGACCGTGTAGATGCTGCATTTCATAGACAATTACAAACATTAAATGCGCAAGCAGATGCAATGCTTGGAAGTTTTGAACCATCAATAAAACAAATTAAATCGCTAAATACAATTTTTAAAGTAATGGTGGCATCATATGAAAAATTATCAAATCCTATTAGAAAAAGAGATTTAGATGAAAGATTGTTAACTCCTTATAATCCTGATGCATCTGGACTATATTTGCCATATAGCTTTGGAGATATTACATATATTCCTCATAAAGCTGTTAATGCAGTTAAAGGAAGACCTAATAATGTAACCACTTTTAGAATGAATAATTCATTTGGCGATATGCTTGAAGTTACAAGACTTGCAGAAGTGGGATATGGAAGATTTAAACAAGCAGATGGTAAAATGACATATCGTGACTATTCTACAATGGGGGAATATGAAGTAGTTAAAAGTTATGAAAGTTCAGTCATTGGAGAAAAAAGAAGAGAAGCCATTCCTGTGGCCAAAAAGGGGAAAATAGTAACTAGAGGAAACGGAATTGGTGGAAAAAGACCAGAACATTATTGGGATGATGATTTAGGCGCAGAGGTGTTTATAGTATATGGAAATCTAAGAGAAAGAATACTTTTTGACGATTCTCAAGATCCAAATGCCAAAAAATTTGTATCAGATGTTTTATTATCAAATAGAAATATGGATATAGCAATGAGAAAAAATGGTGGTTATTTAGGCGATATGGTGGCAGATAGATCAAGAAGAGGTTATACTGTTACATATGATAGAGATAAATTATGCTTAGCAAAAGAATTAGAAGCTATAAAACCAAAACACAGATTAGGTGATGTGCCTATTCAAATTGACGGACAAAGTGGAAGAGTCCATATTGGAGGAGATGTAGTAAATAAAGCTCCTAAGAAAAGATATGATTCAAGGGAGGATAGATAATGAGTAAAGTAGAATGGAAAGCTGGAACTTTTGAGTATCCTATCCCTGCTGCACTGATATCATGCGGAACTATGGAAAAATCTAATGTTATGACAGTTGCTTGGACTGGAATAGTAAATACTAACCCACCTAAGGTTTATATTTCTATAAGACCAGAAAGATATTCATATAATTTAATTAAAGAATCTGGAGAATTTGTTATAAACTTAACTACAGAAGACTTAGCTTTTGCAACAGACTGGTGCGGAGTAAGAAGTGGAAGAGATTATGATAAATTTAAAGAAATGAATCTTACAAAAGAAAAACTAAATCATGTAAGTTGCCCTGGAATAAAAGAATCTCCAGTATCAATAGAATGTAAGGTTTCAGAGATTAAAGAATATGGCTCACACCATATGTTTATAGCAGATGTTTTAGCAATAAATGCTGATAGTAAATATATAGATGAAAAAGGTGCTTTTGATATATCTAAATGTAACCTAATTGCATATGCTAATGGAGGCTATTATCCATTGGGAAAAAAGATAGGAAAATTTGGATATTCAGTACAAAAAAAGAAATAATTTATATTTTGAAATCACGCTTTAATAATGTACCAAAAATAGTTAAAAAAAATTAGCTAAAAATAGCTGAAATTATTGACATAAAGAGGACTTTGTGGTATATTATTAAAGCGTGATTTATCATATCACGCATCACATCGTTAAAAAATAAAATAAAAACTTCACAAAATTAAAACGGAGGTGTAGTAGATGGCAGCAAAAGGTCCTAGAGAGGCTATAACATTAGAATGCACTGAATGTAAGAGAAGAACTTACATGACAGAAAAAAACAAGAGAAACAATACAGACAGATTAGAAATCGTAAAATATTGCAAATTCTGCAAAAAACGTACAACACATAAAGAAACAAAATAATTCCTTGAGGAGGAAATCATGGCTAAAGATAATAAAAAAATAAAAAAAGATGGCAAAGAAAAGAAAAATAACTTTTTTAAAGATTCTAGAGCTGAATTAAAGAAAGTTACATGGCCAACAGCAAAACAACTTGCTCAAAAAACATCAATTGTTATTGTTTTGGTTTTAGTAATTAGCTTTATTGTTTTTGTGTTGGACACTGGATTTGAAAAAGGCTATCAATTCATTATGGAAAAGGCTGGAAAACAAACAACACAAGTAGAACAAGTCAATTCAAATGAAGTTGAAGTAACAACAGAAGACTTAACAGGAGATGAAGGTATCGTTTTATCAACAGATAACCCATCTGATGCTTCAGTTGATGCTTCACCAGAAGAGTAATTGAAAAATAAAAAATAGCTAAATAAAGGAGGCTAGAAGATGTCTCAAGTTGAGAAAAGTTCGGAGCCAAGATGGTATGTTGTTCATACTTATTCAGGTTATGAGAACAAAGTAAAAACAGATTTAGAGAAAACAATTAAGAATAGAGAATTAGAAGATTTCTTCTTTAACATTGTTGTTCCTATGGAAGAACAAGTTGAAATTAAAGAAGGTAAAAGAAAAACTAATTTAAAGAAAGTTTTCCCTGGATATGTTCTAGTAAAAATGATAGTAACAGAAGAGTCTTGGTATATCGTTAGAAATACAAGAGGTGTTACAGGCTTTGTTGGATCAGGAACAGATCCTATTCCATTAACTGATGAAGAAATTAGAAATATGGGATTTGATGATGTACCTGTTAATATCGATTATGATGTTAATGACAATGTAAGAGTAATGAATGGACCATTAGAAAATTTCATCGGTGTAGTACAAGAAATAAATAAAGAAAAACACAAAGTAAAAGTTTTGGTTTCAATGTTTGGTAGAGAAACTCCAGTTGAACTAGAATTTTCACAAGTACAAAAAATAGACTAACAAGAAGGAGGTAAGCTAGCGTTATGGCAGAGAAAGAAGTTGTAAATGTAATCAAATTACAAATAGAAGCAGGTAAAGCAACACCAGCTCCACCAGTTGGACCAGCTTTAGGTTCATCAGGTGTAAACATTATGCAATTCGTTAAAGAATTCAATGATAGAACAGCAAATCAACCTGGAATGATAATCCCAGTTGTTATTTCTGTTTACAAAGATAAATCATTTAGCTTTATAACAAAGGTTCCACCAGTTGCTGTATTAATTAAAAAAGCAATCAAAATCCAAAAAGGATCTGGAAAACCTAATAAAGAAAAAGTTGCTAACATTACAAAAGCTCAAGTTAGAGAAATTGCTGAACAAAAAATGCCAGACCTAAATGCTGCTTCAATCGAAACAGCTATGAGTATGGTTGAAGGTACTGCAAGATCTATGGGCGTTGTAGTAGTAGACTAATAAAAAATATATTGGGAGAGTAAAAGCTCGTTTGTACCAAAGGAGGATTTAAATGAAAAAAGGAAAGAGATATAGCGAAAGTGCTAAATTAGTAGATTCTACTAAACAATATGAAGCACAAGAAGCTATCGAAATTATCGAAAAAATGCCAAAAACTAAATTTGATCAAACTGTTGAATTACACGTTAAATTAGGTGTTGATTCAAAACATGCTGATCAACAAGTTAGAGGTACAGTAGTATTACCACACGGAACTGGTAAAACACAAAGAGTATTAGTATTTGCAAAAGGCGACAAAGCAAAAGAAGCTGAAGAAGCTGGAGCAGACTTTGTTGGAGCAGAAGAACTAGTACCAAAAATAGAAAAAGAAAACTGGTTTGAGTATGACGTTATCGTTGCTACACCAGATATGATGGGTGTTATTGGTAGACTTGGTAAAGTTCTAGGACCAAAAGGATTAATGCCTAACCCAAAATCTGGAACAGTTACAATGGATGTTAAAAAAGCAATCGCTGAAATTAAATCTGGTAAAGTTGAATACAGATTAGATAAAACTAATATTATTCACTTAGGATTTGGTAAAGTTTCATTTGGAACTGAAAAATTAGTTGAAAATTATAACACAATTATAGATGCTATAATTAAAGCTAAACCAGCAGCAGCTAAAGGTCAATACATTAAGTCAGTATCAATTTCTACAACAATGGGACCTGGTTTATACATAAACCAAAAATAATTTTGTGAAAAAAGTTTAAAAATAAATAATCGCCAAAGACAGTAGGCAAAACATAAGTCCTACCGAGGTATTTAAAAATGAAGTTTTAGCTTCAATTTGCCTCGAGATTTGGTAGATTGAAGCTTTTTAATTTATAAAAAATAAAAAAATATATATGATTTGGAGGTGTGTTTTTTGGCTAGCGAAAGTATTTTAAAACAAAAAGAACAAGAAGTTAAAGATTTAGCTGAAAAAATGAAAAATTCATCTTTAATTCTTTTTACAGATTACAGAGGAATTAATGTTGCTGATGTAACAGATTTAAGAAAAACATTAAGAGAAGCTAATGGAACATATTCTGTAATTAAGAACAATATTACAAGAAGAGCATTAGCTGAAAATGGAATAAAAGAATTAGATGAAGAGTTAACAGGACCTACAGCTGTAATAATGGCTGGAGAAAGTTACTTAGATTCATTAAAAGCTATTTATAACTATTCAAAAGCAAATGATTTTTATAAAATCAAAGCTGGAGTATTAGACGGAAAAGTAGTATCTGCAGAAGAATTAATGACACTTGCAAAACTTCCATCAAGAGAAGAACTTATTGCAAAACTTGCTGGATGCTTACTTGGAAATATTTCAAAACTTGCTGTTGCACTTGATCAAGTTGCAAAGCAAAAAGAAACAGCTGCTGAGTAATTAGTAGCAAAAATAAAAGTGTGATGAGCTTATAAGTCATCAAGTTTAAAAATTTAAAATTAAAATGGAGGATTTTAAAATGGAAAAAATAGAAAAATTATTAGAAGAAATCGATAGCTTAACAGTTATTGAACTTTCAGAATTAGTAAAAGGAATTGAAGAAAAATACGGAGTATCTGCAGCAGCAGTTGCAGCACCTGCAGCAGCTGGAGCAGCAGCTGGAGCAGCTGAAGAAAAATCAAACTTTGACGTAGTATTAAAAGACTGCGGATCAAACAAAATAGCTGTAATCAAAGTTGTTAGAGATGCAACAGGTTTAGGATTAAAAGAAGCTAAAGATTTAGTTGAAGGAGCACCAAAAACAGTTAAAGAAGGAGCATCTAAAGAAGAAGCTGAAGAAATGAAAGCTAAATTCGAAGAAGCTGGAGCTACTGTTGAATTACAATAATTATATTGCCAAAGCATATATAAAAAAGAGCAAGAAAATTGCTCTTTTTTTTTGCTTTTTTTATTGAAAAGATTTCATATTTAATATATTATATTTAAGAGGTGAAATTATGAAATCTAATAAAGGTGTAACTTTAGCAAGTTTACTTGTTTACATCGCAGTATTATTAGCTGTTATAGTAATTATAAGTAGAATTACTACTATGTTTAATAAAAATTTAGAAAATGTATCTTTTGACAATGAAGCAGCAACTGCTTTTTCTAATTTTAATTCTGTTATGCTTACAGAAACAAAAAAGAAAGATAATCACGTAACTCAAACTGGAAATGTATTACCAAATTCTGGAGGATATAGTTTCGTCCAAGGTAACTCGCCTGATGGATGTACAGCTTGCGAGTTTAGTACAAGAAATATGATTTCATATGTTGATGGAACAGTTTTTTATAATAAAGTTAAAGTATGTTCTAATGTAGACTCTTTCAATATGGTTTATACTAGACCTGAGGACAATGACGGAAAAGCTACTATATCAGTAATAATGACAATGGGTGATAAACAGTATGATCAAGTCTATACTTTTAGATAAAGAAAGTCATTAATATTTATAACATATCATTGTTATATTTTTTATTAATATATATTAACAAAAGGAAGGAGTAAATAATGGAAGAAGAAGTAAACACAAAGAAAAAAGGTTCAAAGAAACCGCTAATTATTTGTCTTTCAATTATTATCATTTTAGCAATTGTTGCTGGAGTAGTATGCTTCTTATTAATTAAGAGTGGCAAACTAAACTTTAGTAAAAAAGCTAAATTACAAGCAGGTGTTGATCAATTAACAGAAAGCTTAATTAAACCAGTTGATGATATTAAATCAGCAGCTGAAAGTGGAGATTTAACTGTAAAGGTATTTGATAATATATCTAAAGATTCTCCAGTTTCTGCAAAAATTGATTTTTCTGGAAAATTAGACACTGTTGATATTGATGGAATGTCATATTCAGAACAAGAAGTTATTGATGCTGTTAAAGATGTTCTTGCAGATTCAAAAATTTCTACAGAATTAAAATATGACGGTAAAGGAAACGTATATGTAAATGGTGCTGCTAGCATGGATGGAAATAGCGTTTCAGGTGAATTTTTATACAAAGATGATGAAGTACTATTTAGAATAAAAGATTTAGCTGAATCTTGGATAAAAATTCCTCAAGAAGAAATTTTGGAAGATATTGACATGACAAAACAAAACTTAGAAGATCTTCAAGAACAAATGGAAACAATAATGAAGAAATCTGAAGAGTTAGCTAAAAAGACAGAAATCGATACAAAAACAGCAGATGAAATCCAAGAAAGATATGAAAAAGTTCTTAAAGATTTCTTAGCTGGTAAAGAAAAAGATATCGAAAAGAGCAAAGATAAAGTTAAAGTTGATGGAAAAGAAAAAAGCTGTCAAAAACTTTCAATAACATTAAATGAAAAAGATATCAAAAACTTAGCAAAAGCTTATATTAAAGAATTCAAAAATGATTCACAATTACAAGGAATTGTAAAAAATTATATTACTGAATATTCAAATACTTTAAATGAAATGGCAGAAGAATTAGATACAACAACAACTACTACTGAGATTGAAGATCTTTCAGAACAATGGGAAGAATTAATTGCTGAACTTGATGACTTAGAAAAAGAAATTGATGAAACTGATCTAAATGGATTAAAAGTTACTTTAACTGTTTATGCAACTAATACAGATGTTTATAGAACTGATATAAAGGCTGGAGTTAAAGGAATTGATGTTACTTTAGCAACAACATTTGGAAAATCAAAAACAACAACTAAAATTTCTGCAACAGGTGTTGGAGAAATAGCTACACTTGAAATTGAAGCTAAAGATAATGGTGCTAAATATACAGTTGAATTAGCTGATAAAATGGCTGCTCAAATGAATGTTGACCAATTCAAAGCTGAATTAGAATATACAATTTCTGGAACAACTCAAGAATTAGCAATCAATGTTGATGCTGGAAGTTATGCAAAAGGTTCATTAAAAACAACTTCAACAGTTAAAACAAATACTGATAATGAATATGTTGAAGAAATGACAATAAGTGCAGATATAACTTCTGCAGTTGCTACTGTAAAAGGAAGCTTAAGTGCAACAATGGACATCAAAGTTGGAGATGCTTCAATGCCTTCAGTTTCAGATTCTGATATAATTGATTCTGAAAATAAAGCTGATCAAGAAAAATATACTAAAGAAGCTTCTAAGAACTTAAAAGATAGTAGCAATGCTATTAGAAAATTCGTATTAAATTCTAAATTAGAAAAACTATATGAACTTGCAACTGGTGATTCTTTAAAAGAAGAGTTTGAAAATTTCATAAAAGAAATGGAAAATCCTTCAGTTACACCAACAATAATAGAAAACACAGAGACACCTCAAATAGAACCAGCTGCTTAATTTAGATTAAATTTATTTATAGAAAGTAGACTTTAAAAGTCTACTTTCTTTTTTTATATAAAATGTATTCTTTTTGTAATTGTACTAAAAAACCAATAAGTATATAATTATTATATATTTTTGTTTGTGGGAGAAAAAATGGATAAGGAATTTGAAGAAGTTTATGAATTTACGAACGAAAAAATCGTAAAGGAAAAGGAAAAACTTAAAGAATACAAGACTGATATTAGACAATCAGAAGCTCTAATTGTAGGTATTATTATTGTATGCATTATTATTTCTTTAATAACAAAAATTCAAATAGCAAAATACATCTTTGTTACAGTAGCTGCTATGATGCTTTTATTCTTTGCTATTTATGTATTTTCAAACGAAAGAAAAATAATTGGAAGACAAAACAAATTTAGTGATATTGCACTTTCAGAATTAGCTGTTAGAATAAAAGACGGATTTGTATATGAAAAAGATGCTGAAATCTCAGGAACATATTATAGAAAATCTGGCTTTAACAGAACATATAATGACCTAAAATCAATAGGAGCGATTTCTGGTTCTAGAAATAATCATAATATCACTCTTTCAAACATCATAGTTAAAGCAGGTAGTACGGTTTTTAAAGGTATATTTACTTATGCAGAATTAAATAACAATTTTGATGAGATTGATATTATGAGAGTAAATAGCACTAACAATAAGAAGGAAAAATGTGAAATACCTGGAACTGGCTTATATATGTATTCTGAGAAAACGAGTGCATCTAGAGAAATAATAGATGATCAATTAATTGAGATTATGCAAAATTTCTATGATGAAACCAAGATAAAATATGAAATGATGATTAATAAAGGATTTGCGTTCTTTAGATTTTTTGAAGGAGATATATTAACAAAACCTTTAGCAAATGATAAAGCAACAAAAGACTTTTTATTTAAGTATTATGCAATTATTGATTTTACATCAAAAGTTGCAAGTTATGTAGATATGAAAAAACAATAAATGGGAATATTAACGTTTTTAAGAAAGGGAAGGTGATATGATGAAGATATTTCCAAAAATAAGTGAAGAACAAATTCCAGACAGAATGAAAGAGATTATTAGTACAAAAGAAGGAATTGAAATTCAATTTTTCGATGAAACAGGACCTACAGAGAATTTTAATTTCGAAGAGCAAGTGACAAGAAGGAAGGAGGAATTTCCACACTTAAAGGAAATAATCATTCATCCGCCACTAAATAATTACAATATTGAATTCTTACTACTAAAAGATGAATCAATGGTAGAAGATATTTTTACTAGATTAGCAAATCTATCAAAAAAATTAGATATTCACATTTCTTATGTAGCTCATACATACTTAAATACAGTTTTATTTAAAAGTCTAAATGTTGATAAAAAATTAGGTAAATATTTAAAAATATTAGAGGGAAGTAATGTTACTATTCTTCTTGAAAATATGTTTATGGTATTAGATGAAAGAAGAGAATGTGCTGTTATTAATATAGCTAAAATGATGGATCATCCAAATTTAAGAGTTTGCATTGATACAACACATGCCCATATAAAGTCTACTATTTGGAAAATACCATTTGAAGAAATGATTAAAGCTGATGTAACACCAGAAGATTGCAATAAATATGTAAGACAAATTCACTTTGCAAGCCAATTAGAAAACGATGGGTATATAGAAAAAATAACTCACGGAAGAGTTCATAAATCTATAGAAGATGTTGAAAAAGAAATATCTTGGCTAAGAAGTTTGAACATGTTTGATGATAAGCATGTAATAACTGAAGTAAGTGAAGCTGACTACTCTACAAGAGTTGATCAAATAAAAGAAATAGAAATGATTGAAGAAGTATATAAAAAAGAAGAACTATAAGTTCTTCTTTTTATTTATATATTAATATCTACTAAGTGTTTATATAATTCCATCATTTTAGATAAAGTACTTGAAGAAGATATCTCTTCATTATCTAAGTCATATAAATTGCAAGCAATTTGTTGCTCTGGCTGATTTAGATATTTGAAGCAATATATTTTTAAAATTCCAAGAGTTGAATATTCAAAGCTTGGATCTTTTTCTTTTACTCTTAAGATAAGCGCATGAACTATTTCTTGTCTTAACATATCCATACAAGAAACATAGTCTTTTTCATTTAAATAATTAAAAAAAACATCTTTATCGAAATTCATTTTTTTCTCCAAGTTAAAATTACTATATCAAAAAAATTATAGCATATAAAAAAAATATTTTAAAGGTGTTATTTAAGTCTTTAAAACTATTGATAATAAAGGTTTTTTATGATATAATCTAAAACTGGTTGAAAAAAATTTTTATTAGTTTTTGAAAAAGGAGAATGTCATGAACTCTTTGGTAAAAGTTGTGCCAAATGTAAAGAAATATAAAGCATATATTGATGACTTGAAAAAAGGTACTACACCAATAATGATTTCAGGTCTTACTGATAGTGGAAAAATGCATTTTGCATATTCATCATATTTTTATCAAGAAAAGCCAATTTGTATTGTAACTTATAATGAGATGCAAGCAAAGAAAATAATTAAAGACTTAAATTATTTTGATGAAGATGTTGAATACTTCCCTAAAAAAGAAATATTTGCTTATGATTATATAGCTGAAAGCAATGATACTTTATTTGAAAGAATAAAAGTTTTAAATAGTATCAAAGCTAAAACAGCAAAAATTATTGTAACTACTATAGAAAGCGTAATGCAACCAATGATTAATTCTAAAGTGTTATATAGTAATTCTTTAAAATTAAAAATTGGACAAGAATGTAATCTAGAAGAATTAAAGGATAATTTAGTAAAATTAGGTTATGTAAGATATGATCTTATTGAGAGTAGAGGACAATTTAGTGTGAGAGGTGGAATAGTTGATATTGCTACTTCTGAGAAAAGCGGTATTAGAATAGAATTCTGGGGAGATGAAATTGATTCAATTAGAAAGTTTAATATTGCTACTCAAAGATCAACAGATATGATTCATGAAATAGAAATAAATCCTGCTTTTGAATATATATTAGAAAATGATTTAGATACTGTATGTAAAAAAATTGAGCAAAATAGATTTGCAGGTGTTTTAAATGAGATTGCTGAAGATGATATAGAACAAATCAAAAATGGTGATTATATTTCTAAAATGGATAAGTATTTTGATTGTTTCTATAATAATACAGAAACTTTCTTGGATTATCTAGGTGATGAATATTTAATTGTACTAGATGAATCACAGAAATTAAAAGCAAGATGCGAAAATGTTTATAAAGATAATCAAGAGATTATTAAAGGATTAATAGAGAAGAGAAAGATTCCTATACAAATCCTACAAGATACATTAGACTTTGTTAAGATAATAGAAAAGACAAAGAAAAAACAAGTTGTTTATTTAGAGAATAAAGAAGTTGGATTTACAGATATCCAAAGTATGCATGCAAAAAGAAACGGATATAGCTTTAGCTATAGGGAGGTCAACTTTTTTCGTGGTTCAATGGATTTACTGTTTGAGGAATTACAGAAAAGGAATAAGGATAAGAAACAAACAGTAGTCCTTTGTGGAAGTTTGGAAAATGTAAAGAAATTGGAAGCACTTCTACTTGAAAAGAAAATAAAACACGTTTGTGATGAAAAATTAGAAAATGAAATAGTTCCAGGGGTGGTAGTTCTTACAACTGGGACTATTTCTGCTGGCTTTGAATGGTATGACTTAGGAATATTAGTAATAGTTGCAGAAGAATTATTTAGCGTTAAAGAACAAAGAAGAAGACCACTTACCAAGAGCTTTAAAGAAGGAGAAACTATTATATTTGCTGATCTTAAAGTAGGTGATTATATAGTTCATAAAGTCCATGGTATTGGTGAATACATAGGTGTTAATACTATAAAAGCAGATGGAGTAACTAAAGATTATATTAAAGTAAAATATAAAGATGGTGATATTTTATATATTCCAACAAGTTCACTTGATAATATTAGAAAATATATTGGCGCAGGTGAGGGAACTCCTAAAATTAATAGACTTGGAAGTAAAGAATGGGAGACAACTAAAGCTAGAGTTAAGAAAAATTTAAGAGAAGTGGCAAGAGAACTAATTGAACTTTATGCTAAAAGACAACATGCATTAGGATACGCTTTTTCTCCTGATACTGTATGGCAAAAAGAATTTGAAGATAGCTTTCCATATATCGAAACAGATGACCAACTTCGTTGTATAGAAGAAATGAAAAAAGATATGGAATCTGCTAAACCTATGGATAGACTTCTATGCGGAGATGTTGGATATGGTAAAACTGAAGTGGCTATAAGAGGTGCTTTTAAAGCTGTTATGGATCAAAAACAAGTAGCATACTTAGTTCCTACAACTATACTTGCAGATCAACAATATCAAAGTTTTAAATCAAGAATGGAAAAGTTTCCAATTAGAGTTGCACTATTAAATAGATTTAAAACTAAAAAAGAACAAGAAGATATCATTAAAAAGCTTAAATTAGGCGAAATTGATGTTATTATAGGAACCCATAGAATTCTTAGTAAGGATGTTGAATTTAAAAATTTGGGCCTATTAATCGTCGATGAAGAGCATAGATTTGGAGTTAAGGACAAAGAAAAGATAAAACAATTAAAAACTAATGTAGATGTACTTACTATGACAGCAACTCCTATACCAAGAACTTTGCATATGTCTATTTTAGGAATTAGAGATATGTCTGTTATTTATGAACCACCACAAAACAGAAAACCAGTTCAAACGTATGTGTTAGAATATGATTTAGAAGTTGTAAGAGAAGCAATAACAAAAGAATTAGAACATAACGGACAAGTTTTTTATTTATTTAATAAAGTTGAAGGCATTGAAAGAAAAGCTCAAGAAATACAAAAATTAGTGCCTGAAGCAAAAGTTGGAATAGCACATGGTAAGATGACAGGTAGACAATTAGAAGATGTTATGAAAGACTTTATAGATAAAAAGATAAATGTTTTAGTATGTACTACAATTTTAGAATCTGGAATAGATATTCCAAATGCAAACTCAATTATAGTTGAAAATGCAGATAGACTTGGTTTATCTCAACTTTATCAAATAAGAGGTAGAGTGGGTAGGTCTGATGTTCAAGGGTACAGCTATATAATGTATAAAAAAGATAAACTTTTATCAGAAGTGGCTGATAAAAGATTAAAAGCTATAAAAGAATTTACAGAATTTGGTTCTGGATTCAAAATTGCTATGAGAGATTTGGAAATAAGAGGCGCTGGAAGCATATTAGGTGAACTTCAACATGGTCATATGGAGCAAGTTGGATATGATACTTATTGTAAATTATTAGATCAAGTAGTAAAAGAGATGAAGGGTGAACAACCAGAAGCGGAAGAGACAGATGTACAAATAGAAATAAATGTATCTAGTTATATTCCAGATGAATTTATTGAAGATTCAAATCTTAAAATTGAAATTTATCAAAGTATTGCTTTGTGTAAAAATGAAGAAGAGTTAAAAGATATAACAGATGAAATAATAGATAGATTTGGTAATTTACCTAATGAAATAGAAAACCTAATTGACATAGCAAGAATAAGAAACTTAGCTAGAGAAAAAGAAATAGTAAAAATAACTCAAAATAACGAGAAAATAATATTCTATTTCAATGAGAAATCATTTGACTTTAGTACTGTAGATAAATTAATAAATATATATGGAATAAGAATAAAATTTTCACCTGCGAAAAATCCATATATCACATATTATTTAAAAGAAAATAAAAATATACTTAAAGAAATAAAAGAGTTTTTGGGAAATATTAGTTAATTAGCAAAAAAAAAATAGGCTGGGCCACCAACTAGAATACTAGTATGGCGGAGGGCCTAAGAGCAACCATCAGGTAGTCAGACGAATTCGGACATCGTAGCCAGTTTCGACGGCGCGATATACACGAATGTTGTCATTGACTTCCGAGGTCGGGCAGATGATGTGCTGGACTTCCATCAGCTGACTAAAATCCAGGTAGTTATTTACATTGATAATAACTTCATCCGTTCGTTCATCTACTGTTGAAACAGTCCGATACTTCTGGATGGCCTGAACTAATCTGCCGATTAAGGTCTTTGGAGTAAGTGTTTCAAGTGCTACCATACACATTGGCGTGTACCTCCTCGTTAAGTGATAATTTTTTTATTGCACTAACTATTATACCACAAAATCGGCTTAAAATCAATTATTTGAAAGGTTTAGAGTATGTTAATAACAAGTAAAGAAAATAATGAAGTAAAGAAAACAAAGAAATTATATGAAAAAAAATATAGAGAACAAGAAAAATGCTTTATAGTAGATGGAATAAAGCTTGTAAAAGAAGCGATTATGGAAAATGCAATAATCGAAAAAATAGTCTTTTGCAAAGAACTTTTAGAAAGCAATAATCAGCTTGCTGATGAAGATTTCATAAAAGAACTTGAAAAATTTGATTGTTTAGAAGTTTCTTTAAATGTGTTTAAATATCTTTCAGAAGTACAAAATCCACAAGGAGTTTTAGCTATAATAAAAATAGATGAAAACAAGAATAAAATTCTTTTAAATGAAAATCTATTTTTAGTATTAGATGAAATTCAAGATCCTGGAAATATTGGAACAATTATTAGAACTGCAGATTCTGCGGGAATTAAACAAATAATATGTAGTCCGAACACTGCAGACTGTTATAATTCAAAAGTGATAAGAGCAACTATGGGGGCAATATTTAGAGTTAATATGATATATGTTAATGATTTACTAGTAACACTTGACGAATTAAAGAATAATGGCATTAGAATTCTCGCAACAGATTTAAATGCGACTCAAACAATATATGAAACTGATTTTAATAAAAGTGCAATTATTATAGGAAACGAGGCAAATGGAGTATCAAGAAATGTTTTAGATATTTCAAATGAAAAAATAAAAATACCAATGCAGGGAAGAGCAGAAAGTTTAAATGCTGCTATTGCTACAGGTATTGTAATTTATGAAGCCAAAAGACCAAATAGATAAAATAAAAAGCATAACTTTTAAGTTATGCTTTCTTTTTTTTAGGTTTTTCTTTTATTTCATCTTCAGGTTCTTCTGATATAAGATCTAATATTTTTGGATATATTTCAGTTGCTCTATTATTCCAATTATCAACGATTGCTTTTGCTTGTTCTTTAGAACCAGCAAAAGTCTGAATTTCAAATAGAGTATTATTATTTTCTATAATTTTACATTTTACAGTGAAATGATTCTCGTCAACTGGGGTGTAATCTGAAGAAACAGAAAACTTATCTTCAATATCTTCTAGATTTTGTTTTAGTTGATTATCAACTCCAAGTGTTAAGATACCAGGAATCATATCTGCAGTAAGCTCTATAGCTCTTTTTCCTTCTGGCGTAATATCATACATTATTTCATCATCTTTTTTATAAGTAATAACATATTTGTTTTCTATTAAGTCTAGTAAAAATTGTTGGAAATAGAAATAGTTAAGTTCAGTAATAGAAGTAACCAACTCTAATAAAGCCTTTTGATTAATAGGCTTTCCAATTTTGTTTAAAATATATAATACTAAAAGTTTATGTTCAGCTAAACTAGAACTGTCCTCAGTAAGTTTCATTTTATTATAAAATCCCTTTCACTTTTTACATAGAGCATTATAACACACTTTTTTCTATTTTAATAGCATTTTTTTAAACTAATAAAAAAAGAAGTAGGCCGCTATTCGGCGGCCTCTTCTCGAGCAGTTTCATATGCGTCCTCTATATAACTGTCCCAGCCGTTGACCAGTTCAGCATAGGAATAAGAATCAGCCGGAGCTTCATCTTCATCCAGAGTTCTAGCATATATGGATTCTTCCTGTGATAGTTTAAGACTAGATGCTGACGCATTATAGTCCAGCCACATTGGAGCCCCATCCAGAAGATAATTTGGACTAGAAGATAGTGCAACGAATTGAAAATCAATCTCATCCAAAACATCTTCTTCTTGGCCATTACCTATGTCAAAGACAGGGGGTAAGATGCCAAAATCTTGAAGTTTTTCATTTGGAGAAAGAGAGCTTTCCAAAGCCATTGCTCCTTCGATAGTACTTACAGAGTCTTCTGAAAGTTTGCGAACATTTCCCCAGGGAATACGCTGCCTGTAGCAGAAGTGTTCCAACTCAGAAACATGATCGCTGGAAATGGAGTCCATCTTAAAGTATACGCCTGCGACTTTTTTAGTATCTAACGTCTTCTTAAGCTCGGGAATGAATTCCTTAAGAGAAATATCTTCATCACAAAGTATAAGAAGAGCAGACTTATCACTATCGAGATTGGGGAATACATAGGAACCAAGTTTCTCATTGTGAACAAAGCCAACCATTGGTTTTCCATCAGGTCTTTCGATCCTAATTTTGACATATGGCGTATTGCTTGTCATTCCAGAAGGAACAATGGTTACTTCTTCACCCAATTCCCCTTTAGTGACTACCTTTGAGTCAGGGCGCGGTGCTTGGTAAATAGTTACATCTTGTTCGGAAATAAATCCTGTGTCACCTTTAGCGATAAAATTCATGTAATACATGAAACCAAAAAAGATGAACAAAATCGTAATTGCCCGAACAATAAATTCTTTAAGTTTTATATGTTTCATAAACACACCTCCGTACTGCTCGAAACCTAAAGAATCCATATATTTATTATATCATATTTTTGAACATAAAAAAAGAGGGATACCCTCTGCAGTAAGACTGCTGAGGGCTCCCGAGAGCTGAGTCGGCGCTTGGATATTATGCCGTAAGAGGCCATCCTTCGCCTTTGTTCCACTTCGCACGCCATTCACGTGCAACCTTTTCTACCGGATCACCATTGTCTGTGCCACCAATCGAGCGTTTAACTACCCGCATTGTAGCCGGGTCAATCTGCTTTTCAAGGAATGCAACAAGGGTGTCGACATCCTTTGTGTTGGCAAACATGACTCGATTACCATAGTAGTGGCCAATGTCCTCCGGATATACCTGGAAGGTGTAAGTCTTCTCCGGGCCGGGGTCACTTGACAATGCAAATTCGGATCTGTCAATCAGTCTGCCTTTCAGCATGTCATGATCTGCCAGAGCAAGCAGTGCAAATTTCCTCAGGACATTCCGGTTGACTTCTGCCAGAGAACTGTCACTTTGATGAGTTGCCTCATAGCGAGCGTTCCTGCTGTAGATGGGGTGGATGGTTCTGCCGGTGATAGGGTTGTAGCTGCCGATGCCGTTGTCAATAAACATAGTGTTATACCTCCTGTGCTGTGGTTTTTCAAAAAGTTCAGCATATATATTATATCATAAAATGAATAAAATTTCAATTTTAGAGCAAAAAGAAAGCTGCTCTCCGAATTGGTTGGGGAGAGCAGCTCAAACAGTGGTAGTTACGAAGAGGGAACGAACAGTCCCTGCATCAATGATGTATCATCTGTCGAGGCGTCAGGCAGGAACTGCATTACTTCGTCTGGCACATGCTGAATCCAAATAAAATTGGGCCCATAATTAGCTAGTGCCTGCTCAAAAGTAAGACAATACCGGCCCGCCAAGACACGTTCGATGATCGCCATCGATGACAATCTTCTACCTATCTGTAGCATGGGTATTACCTCCTTTGCTTGCCTGTTTGGTTTTAATGCTACATATACAATAATTATAGCATTTATCATAAAAAAAATCAATTTTATGTAAATAAAATAGTAGCATTTAAAATGCTACTATTTCTTGAGCTTTTTTAATATCTTCATCTGTTGCTGTTCTAATACCTTCTAAAGGATAATCCTTTTGATAGTCTTTCCATTTATACTTTCCTAAATCATGATAAGGCAAAAATTCAAATTTTTCTATATTAGATAGGGAAGACAAAAAAGCTTTTAATTTAATTAAATCTTCCTTGTTGTCTGTAATACCTGGAACTAATACTTGTCTTACCCACATAGGTTTATTAATTGAGGATAAGTATTTGGCAAATTCGATTTCATTTTTATTAGATGAACCAGTAAGTTCCTTACATTTTTCATCATCTATATGTTTAATATCTAGTAAAAATAGATCAGTATTATCAATTAATTCTTTTATAGTATCTGTTAAAGGTAAACTTCCAGCAGTATCTATACAGCAATGAATATCTATTTTATGAAGTTCCTTAAATAATTCTATTATAAAATCAGCTTGAAGTAGGGGTTCACCACCTGAAACGGTAACCCCCCCATGAGATGATTTCATATATGGGATATATTTTTTAATTGTTTTAACTAAATCTGATACTGTCATTTTATTTCCTGAGTCAAATTCCCAAGTGTCTCTATTATGACAATATTTACATTTTAAGATACATCCTTGCATAAATACAACAAATCTTATTCCAGGGCCGTCTACAGTACCACAGGTTTCAATTGAATGTATCCTTCCAAATTTTTCCTCCATGGAAAAACCTCCTAAAGATTAAATAAAAATATCCTCTAATATAAAAGAGAATATTTTTATTTATAACTTATATTTTTTCTTGTATTGTACGATGAATAACATCTAATTGTTGTTCACGAGTAAGCTTTGTAAATTTAACAGCATATCCTGAAACTCTGATAGTAAGTTGAGGATATTTTTCTGGATGATCCATTGCATCCATTAATAATTCTCTATTAAATACATTAACATTTATATGATGGCTCATTTGTGCGAAATATCCATCTAGTAAAGAAACTAGAGTAGTAACTCTGTCTGATACTGTATGACCTAATGTATTAGGAGTAATTGCAAATGTATATGAAATACCATCTTCTGCATATTTATATGGAAGTTTTGCAATTGTATTTAATACTGCTAAAGCACCATTTGTATCTCTACCATGAATTGGATTTGCGCCAGGACCAAAAGGTTCTCCAGCTTTTCTTCCATCAGGAGTAGTTCCTGTATATTTACCATAAACAACATTTGAAGTAATTGTTAATATTGACATTGTTGGTCTAGCATTTCTATAGGTTCTTTGATGTTTAATCTTATTCATAAATGTTTTAACTATATCGACAGCTATTTGGTCAACTCTATCATCATCATTACCATATTTTGGATAATCACCAACTATTTTATAGTCTACAACTAATCCAGTATCATCTTTTATTGGTTTTACTTTTGCGTATTTGATTGCAGAAAGTGAATCAGCAACAACTGATAAACCTGCAATACCAGTAGCCATAGTTCTTATTATTTCTTTATCATGAAGAGCAAATTCAATAGCTTCATAACAATATTTATCATGCATGTAATGAATGATGTTTAAGGCATCAACATATACTTTAGCAACCCAATCCATCATTACATCAAATTTTTGCATAACATCATCATAATCTAAATATTCTGTATCAACACTTTCAAGTTTTGGTCCAACTTGTTTTCCAGTCATTTCATCACGTCCACCATTAATAGCGTAAAGTAGAGCTTTAGCCAAGTTTGCTCTAGCACCAAAGAATTGCATTTGTTTACCAATTCTCATAGCACTTACACAACATGCTATCCCGTAATCATCACCATGGAAACTTCTCATTAAATCATCATTTTCATATTGAATAGAACTTGTTTTGATTGAAAGTCCTGTAGCAAATTTTTTGAAGTTTTCAGGTAGACGAGTAGACCATAAAACAGTTAAGTTTGGTTCTGGAGAAGAACCTAAATTTGTTAATGAATGTAAAACTCTAAATGAGTTTTTAGTAACTAATGTTCTTCCATCAATTCCCATACCGCCAATTGATTCAGTAACCCAAACAGGGTCACCACTAAATAATTCATCATATTCTGGTGTTCTTAAGAAACGAACCATACGTAATTTCATTACAAAATGATCCATTATTTCTTGAGCTTCAGATTCTGTTATTACTTTATTTTTTAAATCTCTTTCAAAGTAGATATCTAAGAAAGTAGATGTTCTACCAATACTCATAGCAGCACCATTTTGATCTTTAATAGCTGCTAGATATCCAAAATATAACCATTGAACTGCTTCTTTTGCATTTGCAGCTGGACGAGATATATCAAAATTATATTTTTGTGCCATTAGTTTCAAATCTTCTAATGCTTGTATTTGATCATGTAATTCTTCACGAGATCTAATTATTTCTTCTGAGAAGTAATTAGATGTTGTGTTTTCCATGTCTTTTTTCTTTTCTTCTATTAAGAAATCAACACCATAAAGTGCAACTCTTCTATAGTCACCAATTATTCTTCCACGACCATATCCATCAGGAAGACCTGTAATAATGTGAGAACTTCTTGCTGCTCTAATTTCAGGTGTATATGCAGCAAAAACTCCATCATTATGAGTTCTTCTATATTTGTGATATACATCAGAAAGATTATCTGGTAATTTTCTATCATATGCAGCTAATGATTTTTCTACAATACGAATACCACCATTAGGCATAATAGCTCTTTTTAAAGGAGCTTCTGTTTGAAGTCCTACGATTTTCTCTAAATCTTTATCTATATAACCAGCATCATGACTAGTAATTGTTGAGGCTCTGTCACAAGAGATGTCAAGTACACCACCTTTTTCAGTTTCCTTTTTGTATAATTCCATTACTTCGTCCCATAATTTTTTTGTTGCTTCAGTTGGTTTTGCTAAAAATGAGTCATCACCTTCATATGGTGTATAGTTGTCTTGGATAAAACCTCTTACATCAATTTCATTTTCCCAGTCACCACTGTTAAAGCCATTCCATTCTTCAAATTTCATTGTAAATTTGAACCTCCTTTTTTTTTTAGTGTCCTTCGCAAGTATAACACACTTAAAAGTTTAATACAATAATGAAATTTTTAAAAAATCATTTTTTAAAATATAGTGTTTTTGAGTTAAAACATATTTTTTAGTCTTGAAAAACTGCTGTGTTTAGTATAAAATAATTTCATGTTTAAATAAGAAAGAAGGAAATAGACAAATGAATAAATTTGATATAGCAAAAAAGATAATAGCAATAATAGCAATAGCTGCAATGGTAATTGGATCATGCGGTTCTTTACTATTTTGGTTAATAACAAAATAAATTTAAAAGAGGGGATACATTTTGGAAGTATTAAAAGTAGATTTATCAAATTTTTATAATGAAAATTTATTAGCATATTTCAGTAACTTGAAAGATCACCCAATTAATATGTTCACCTTCATTTTAGATTGTTTAATAGTTGGATATTTAATAGCTAGAGTTTTAATATCTATTAGACATACAAGAGTAAGTCAGCTTGCAAAAGGTATTTTAATATTAGTAATTATTACCTTACTATCTGGTTTACTACACTTATATATATTCAATGCAATAATGACAACTATTATGAATTGGGGAGTTTTAGCATTAATGATTATTTTCCAACCAGAACTTAGAAAAGCTTTAGAGCAATTAGGTACTGGAAAATTTTCTAGATTCTTTGGAATAGATAAGAGTTTAGAAACAAAGACCAAGGAAAACATTTATCGTATAGTTATTGCTGCAACAGAACTTTCTAAAACTCATACAGGTGCTTTAATGGTTATTGAAAGAGATATAAAACTAAATGATATCATTGAAACCGGTATTCTTATGGATTCAGAAATATCACCACAATTATTGTGTAATATATTTGTTCCAAGATCACCACTTCATGATGGAGCAGTTATAATTAGCAATAACAAAATAGCAGCAGCATCTTGTATGCTTCCATTAGCAGACGATAAAGATATAGCAAGAGAACTTGGAACAAGACATAGAGCAGCTGTTGGTATTTCAAAAGAAACAGATGCAATAGTAGTTGTTGTATCAGAAGAAACAGGCAAAATATCTATTGCTAAAGATGGTACATTAATTGCAGATGTAAAAGAAGAAACATTAAAGAAAATGCTAATTAAATACTTGATTACTATTAAAGATATTGAATCAGAAAAGAAAGCTAGAGTAAAAAGATTTAGAAGAATATATAAAAGAGAAAAAGAAAACGAAGAATAAAAAAACGATTGCTATATGCAATCGCTTTTTTTTATTCTATAAATTTAAATACTGCTTCTGCAAAGCCACCACTTTTGGCATCATTTTGAGTAACATATTTGGCAACATTTTTTACATCAGTATATGCATTAGAAACAGCTACACCAATTCCTGAATTTTTAACCATTTCTAAATCATTTATATTATCACCTATAGCCATAATTTCGTTTTCCTTTACACCTAAATGCTTCTCTAAAAACTTAACTGCAGTATCTTTGCTGGTATGGCCTGGGATTATAGATAGATATTCATATTCTTTATTAATAACTTTGTCTTTATATTCACCAGTTTTCTTTATATAGTCAATTGAAACAGGAAGAATAGTTGAAAGAACAGTTTTTATTTCATAAGGAATAACTTTAGAAGAAATAACTAATTGATTGACTTCAACATTATTGTTTTCAATATAAGACAAAATGTCATCAACAATAACGAATTTGAATCCTGTAGAATTAAGTAATTTAAAATTTCTAAGATCTAAATATTTTAATTTTTCTGTAATAAGCTCATTATCGGAATATACATGAACATGTAATCTGTTTTCTTTTGCAATATTAATACATTGTTTTATTTCATCTAAAGTAAGTGATAGACTGAATAGCTTTTCTCCAGTAGATAAATCATATATTTGAGAACCATTATTAAAAATGCCATATTTTGCATTAAACTCTTGGCAAAAGTTTTTGGTGATTTGATATGTTTTACCAGTACAAATAGCAAAATTAATTTTTTTAGAATTAATTTTGCTAATTGCTTTTATATTTTCTTCAGAAACTACATTGTCATCTCCAACTATAGTACCATCTAAATCACTTGCAATTAATTTTATAGACACTTTTTAATCACGTCCTTTAGAATGATTTTTCTCATTATAATATGGTTTTAAAAGAAATGCAAATAATTGAAATTTAAGGTATATGATGATATAATTCAACATGAATTACTGTATAGGAAGAAAGAAAAAATGAAGAATATAAAATTAGTAATTGAATATGATGGAAAAAGCTTTAATGGATGGCAAAGCCAGCCTACTAAACTTAATATTCAAGGTGAAATTGAAAAGGCGATAGAAGAAATAACAGGTGAAGAAGTAAAACTAATTGCATCGGGAAGAACTGATGCTGGAGTTCATAGTTTAGGACAAGTTGCAAACTTTAAAACTGAAACCAAGATTGCAACTGAAAAGTTAGCTAAAGCAATTAATTCTAAACTAAAGAAGAGCATTGTTATAAAATCTGCAGAAGAAGTACCAGACGAATTTCATAGTAGATATTCAGTACATAGCAAAACTTATAGATATGTTATTAACAATTCAGAAAATGGTTCTGCAATATTTAGAGATTTAGAATATCATTATCCATATAAATTAGATGTTTCGAAAATGCAAGAAGCAATAAAATTCTTTGAAGGAGAACATGATTTTAAAGGATTTAAAGCAAGTGGTACTAGTAGTAAAAGTAGCATAAGAACTATATATGAAGGAAGAGTTTATTCTGAAGGAGAACGAATCTATATAGAACTTACAGGAAATGGCTTTTTATATAATATGGTTAGAATAATATCTGGGACTCTTTTAGAAGTTGGAGAAGGAAAAATCAAACCAGAAGATATACCAGAAATCATTGAAAGCAAAGACAGAAAAGCAGCAGGAAGAACACTTCCTGCAAAAGGATTATATTTAGTTAATGTTAATTATTAAATACAAAGGAGAAAGAAAATGAAAAAAGAGAATGTTTTAATTTGCTGTTTAGTAATAGTATCAATAATTCTTAGTACTATTAGTTGTATATTAAACATTAAAACACAAAATAAGATGGATGAAACAGAAAGGAAAGTAGACAACTTGATTGAAGAATTCAAGCCAGAAGAAGAAGGATGGCAAATAGATGATTATGATTATCTAAGTGACGAAGACTATGTTTATAGCGAAACTTATGATACTAATGAATAATTAAAAGTAGGTGTAATATGAATAAAGTAATTAAAACACTTATATTTACTTTAGCAATATGTTGCATCTTTTCTCTAAAGGCAAATGCAGCTACAAATATAAGTGATAAAACAGAAAATGGAAAAAATATTATTACAATTTCGTCTGATGAACCATTATATAGTGTAAAGATATATAAGAAGGTTGGAGATAAGTTTATATTAATTAGTAAAGTTACAACTGATGCCAAGGCAGCAAGCTATATAATACCAAAAGATAAATTATCTACCAAAGGAAAAACAGAGTTTAAAGTTGTTGTTAATCAAAATGAAAAAGTTACTACTAAAGATGTAGCATGTGAAAAAAGAACTATTACTCCAATGAATCCAGCAGAAACTGCTAAACCTTCTACATCTTCATCGGCAGTACCAACAAAACCAACACCATCAGCTTCGACGTCAGCAAGTCCAAGTGCTTCTAACAAACCAAACTCTACAACATCTGATGCAACAGAAAATACACAAAATCAAAACGATGGTGATACACAAACCCAAAATAGTGAAAATACACAAACTCAAAACGATAGTAATACACAAACTCAAAATAGCAATAATACACAAAATCAAAACAATGAAAACACTCAAAGTAACAACGTAGATCCTAACAAGAAAAATGGTTTTGTAAAAGAAGATGGTAAAATATATTACTATCAAAATGACGAAAAAGTTAAAGGCGAAAAAGAAATAGATGGAGATAAGTGTTTCTTCAATAATGATACAGGTGTGTTAGAAGGCAGGATAATGGGCATAACATACATGAATCAAAGTAAGGGAGTATATGAAAATGGAAAATATACTCATACTAATTTACCTAACGTTACAACTGGAAGTGGGAAAAAATTTAGAAGCACAGCATGTGGTATTTTTTCATGCTCTATGGCAATAACGGCGATAAGAGGAGAATTAACACTTCCAACAGAATTCAACAATATTAAATATGGATTTAATGGAAATGGTAGTAATTATAATGTTGGAGTTTTGACAGCTAAAAAATATGGCTTAAAAGGAGAAGTAAGAACTTTTTCTAAAAAAGAGTTAATTAATGCACTTATGGATGGAAATTTTGTTACTGTTTGGGTACATAACTCAGTTTATGGTGCTGGAGGTAACCTAAAAGGTGGAGACACTGGCCATGGAGGTCACCATTTTGTTTTAATACATGGTTATAAAAATGGAAAGTTTGCAATAGCAGATCCAAATAATATTAGCCAATCATATTTAGTAAGTAGTAATCATAAATTAAATACTTGGGAAAGCTTTAATAGCCATTTAGGAAATGGTACAAAAGGAAGTTATAATATTATTTACAGAAAGAAATAAAAAGGAGAATACATGAGACTAGATAAATTTTTAAAAATGAGCAAAGTAATAAAAAGACGAACTGTAGCAAATGAAGTTGCAGATCAAGATAGAGTAAAAGTAAATAGTAAAATAGTTAAACCAAGCTATGATGTTAAAGTTGGAGATATTATTGAAATACAATTTGGAGATAAAGTATCTAAATTTGAAATAATAAAAATACCAACAGTAGTAGCAAAGAACATAGAGGAAAATATCAAATTAATTTAAAAAATATATAAGAAAGGAAAAGGCAAATGGCAGATTTTGTACATCTACATGTCCATAGTGAATATAGTCTTTTAGATGGAATGAACAGAATAAAAGATTTACCTGTTAGAGCAAAAGAGCTTGGAATGAAAGCTATTGCTCTTACTGACCATGGAGTAATGTATGGTGCTGTAGATTTTTATAAAGAATGCAAAAAAAATGACATCAAACCTATAATTGGTTGTGAAGTATATGTTGCACCACGTACAAGATTTGATAAAGAAGCAGGAATTGATAATAGTTATAATCATTTGATTTTACTTGCTAAAAATAAAGTGGGATATCAAAACCTTAGTAAGCTTGTTTCACTTTCTTTTATAGAAGGTTATTACTATAAACCAAGAATAGATTTAGAAATTTTAGAAAAGTATTCAGAAGGTTTAATATGTCTAAGTGCTTGTTTAGCAGGAAGTCTAAGTCAAGCAATTATACATGATGACATGCAAAAAGCAGAAGAGATAGCTTTATGGCATAAAAAGTTGTTTGGAGATGATTACTATATAGAGATACAACATAACGGGTTAAGACAACAAATCATGGTAAATCAAAAGTTAATTGAACTTGCAAGAAAACTTGATATTCCATTAGCTGCAACAAATGATGCACATTACACATACAAAGAAGATGCATACTATCATGAAGTTCTTCTATGTATTCAAACTGGAAAAAGGATGTCTGATGAAGACAGAATGAAATTTGAAACAGAAGAGTTTTATATTAAATCTCCAGAAGAAATGTCAGAATATTTTTCGGAAGTTATTGATGCTGTTGAAAATACAGTTAAAATCGCAGATAAAGTAGATTATGATTTCGAGTTTGGTGTAACTAAGCTTCCTAATTATGATGTTCCAGAAGAATTTAAAACTCATTATGATTATTTTTATGACTTGTGCCAAAAAGGTATAAGAAATCGTTATGGAGAAAACCCTTCAAAAGAAGTAATGGATAGATTAGAGTATGAGATTTCCGTTATTAAGAAAATGGGATATGTAGATTACTTCTTAATTGTATGGGATTATATAAATTATGCAAAATCAGTTGGGATTCCTGTAGGACCAGGACGTGGATCAGGTGCTGGATCTATTGCAGCATATGCAATAGGAATAACGGACATAGATCCTCTTAAATATGGATTGATTTTTGAAAGATTCTTAAATCCTGAAAGAATTTCTATGCCTGATTTTGATGTTGACTTCGACTATGAAAGAAGAGGAGAAGTCATAGAATATGTTGAAAGAAAATATGGGAAAGACCATGTTTCACAGATTATTACTTTCGGAACGATGGCAGCTAGAATGGTTATAAGAGATGTTGGTAGAGTTTTAGATTATCCTTATTCTGAGACAGATAAGTTAGCTAAGATGATTCCAATGGAAGTTCATATAACTATTGCTAAGGCTCTAGAACAAAATAGAGAATTAAAAGAACTATATGATACAGATGAACAAGTTAAACAATTATTAGATATAGCAATGAAATTAGAAGGTATGCCAAGACAGGCATCGACTCATGCTTGTGGTATCGTTATTACCAAAGACCCTGTTGATTCTTATGTTCCTTTATATGTCAATGAAGGAAATATTTCTACTCAATATACGATGAATCTTCTAGAAGAACTAGGACTTCTTAAAATGGACTTCTTAGGGCTAAGAACTCTAACTGTTATTTCAGACACAGAAAAACTTGTTAAGAAAACTAGAGGAATAGATGTTGAATATGACAAGGAAATGAATGATCCGAATGTTTATAAACAGTGGCAAGAAGGAAACAGTGTTGGTATATTTCAGTTTGAAAGTCAAGGAATGACAAATTTCATGAAAGACTTAAAACCAGATTGCCTAGAAGATATCATTGCAGGTGTTTCTTTATATAGACCTGGCCCTATGGATCAGATACCAAGATATGTTAAAGGAAAACAAAATCCTGGAAACAATGTTTATACTCATCCGAGTCTAGAACCAATATTAAATGTAACTTATGGATGTATGGTATACCAAGAACAAGTTATGCAAATAGTAAGAGACTTAGCAGGATATTCATTAGGAAGAGCTGATTTAGTTCGTCGTGCCATGGGTAAGAAAAAACTAGATGTAATGGCTAAAGAAAGAGAAATCTTTATAAACGGACAAACTGATGAAGAAGGAAACATTGTAGTTCCTGGCTGTGTCAGAAACGGTATAGATGCCAAATCTGCTAATACTATTTTCGATGAAATGGCAGAGTTCGCTAAATATGCATTTAACAAATCACATGCTGCAGCATATTCTGTGGTATCATATAGAACGGCTTACTTAAAAACATATTATCCTGCAGAATTTATGGCAGCAACATTAAACAGCTTTTTAGGAAACCTAGATAAAGTTCCAATTTACATAGATGAATGTAAAAGATTAAAAATAGACATTTTAAAACCAGATATTAATTTAAGTCAAACCAAATTTACTGTTGAAGATGGAAAGGTAAGATTTGGTCTTGGTAGTATAAAAAATGTTGGAGTAGGTGCAATAGAAACAGTGATGAAAGAAAGAAACCAAAATGGAAAATTTTCTTCATTTACTGATTTTTGCGAAAGAATAGAACAAGGAACAGTAAACAAAAAGTGTATAGAATGTTTAATAAAAGCTGGATGTTTTGACGAAATGGGACAAACTAGAGCTACACTTTTAGCTTCCTTTGAAAAAATAATAGATACAATTAACTCTAAAGGAAGAAATCAAATAGCAAACCAAGTAACAATGTTTGATCTAGTTGATGAACCAGAAAATGTAAAATACAATTATACATTTCTACCAGAGATTGATAAAAAAGAATTGCTTGCTCAAGAAAAAGAAATGCTTGGTATATACATTTCAGGTCATCCATTGGAAAAGTTAGCTGAAAGCATAAAAAATCAAACAAATATTAATTCTATTCAAATTAAAGAATTAAGAGATAATACAGAGAATTTTAAAGACGGACAAACTGTAAAATATGCAGGAACTATAACTTCTGTTAAGAAAAAATATACTAAGAAAAATACAATTATGGCTTTCGTATCTCTAGAAGATTTATATGGAGTGGCAGAACTTGTAGTATTTGACAGTGTTTATAATAGATGTGAGACTTCTCTTTTTGAAGATAATATTGTTATAGTCGAAGGAAGACTAAGCATGAAAGAAGATGAAGATGCTAAAATTATTGTTCAAAATATAAAAGAGTTTTCTGAAGATAAAACATCTGATAAGCCAAAAAGAAAAACAACTATGCAAATAGATATTACAGAGCTTACAGAAGAACAAAAAGAAAAATTAAGAGGTGCTATTAGATTCTTTACAGGGGATAGAAACAATATGAAGTTAACTATATTAGATAAATCACAAATAAAGCCATGTGGTGCAATATTTTTAACTGACCAGATTTTAGAAGAATTTAAGAAAATTGTTGGAGAAGAAAATATTCGCTTTGAATAATCTTTGACAAAATATAAATTTGTGTTATAATAATTAACATAAAATAAATGCGAAGAAAAAGAGGAGTAAGTTAAATACTTATTTTAAGAGAATGAGGAAAAGGTGAGAGCCTCTAAATAAGATTAACTGAAGGTAGCTTTGGAGCAGATATAATGAATTAATAGTAGTTATATACGTATTTTTTAAGCACGTTACGCTAAAAAGAGATATCAATTTTTGATAAAAAAGGTGGTACCGCGATAAATTCGCCCTTATGCTTTATAGCATAAGGGCTTTTTGTTATATAAAAAAGGAGAAAAGAGAAAATGTATGTGATATGGTTTGAGGCAGTATACGTCTGCAAGGTTTAAGGAAGTTTAAAAATATAAAACAAAAAAGGAGATTAAAAATGGAACATAAATTAAACGATAAATTAAACCCAAAAGATTTTGAAGATAGAATATATAAAGATTGGGAAGAAAAGGGATATTTTAAACCAAGTGAAGATAAAACAAAAGAGGCATATTGTATTATGATGCCACCTCCAAATGTAACTGGTAAATTACATATGGGACATGCATTAGATGGTACAATTCAAGATATTTTAATTAGATTTAAAAGAATGAAAGGCTTTAGAACTTTATGGCTTCCTGGTACAGACCATGCAGCTATTTCAACCGAAATGAAAGTAGTTCAAAAACTTAAAAAAGAAGGAAAGACTAAAGCTGATTTAGGAAGAGAAAAATTCTTAGAAGAAGCTTGGGATTGGACACATGAATATGGCGGAATAATTCAAAAACAACAAAGAAAACTTGGATGCTCTTGTGATTGGTCTAGAACAAGATTCACTTTGGATGAAGGAATGAGTGATGCAGTTCTAGAACAATTTATAGACCTTTACAATAAAGGACTTATCTATAAAGGTAAAAGAATGGTTAACTGGTGTACAAGTTGTAATACATCTATTTCTGATGCTGAAGTTGAATATCATGAAGAACCATCACACTTATGGCATATAAGATACAAAATTACAGGAACAGATGATAAGTATATAGAAGTAGCAACAACTAGACCAGAAACAATGCTTGGAGATACTGCAGTAGCAGTACATCCAGATGACGAAAGATATAAAGATTTAGTAGGAAAAACTTGTATTCTTCCAATTATGGATAAAGAGATTCCAATCATTGCTGATGAATTTGTAGAAAAAGATTTTGGTACAGGTTGTGTTAAAATAACACCTGCACATGATATGAACGATTATCAAGCAGGTTTAAGACATAATTTAGAAATAATAGAAGTATTTGATGAAAACTTTAAAATGGGTGATCTAGTTCCTGAATACAAAGGAATGGATTTATTAGAAGCAAGAAAACTAATTGTAGAAAAATTAGACCAAATTGGAGCATTAGTAAAAACAGAAGATTACACTCACAATGTTGCTAAATGTGAAAGATGTAAAAATACTATTGAACCTAAAATTTCAGAGCAATGGTTTGTTTCAATGAAAGATTTAGGAAAAAGAGCAGCAGATAGTGTAAGAAACGGTGATATGAGATTTGTACCACAAAGATATGAAAAACAATACTTTAATTGGTTAGATAATATACAAGATTGGTGTATTTCTCGTCAATTATGGTGGGGACATAGAATTCCAGCATATTATTGTGATGATTGTGGACATACAAATGTAGCAAAAACTATGCCTGAAAAATGTGAAAAATGTGGAAGTACTCATATGACTCAAGATGAAGATACATTAGATACATGGTTTAGTTCAGCATTATGGCCATTCTCAACCTTAGGTTGGCCTAATAAGGAATCTGAAGATTATAAGGACTTCTATCCAACACAAACATTAGTAACAGGCTTTGATATCATTACATTCTGGGTATCTAGAATGATGACTCAAGGACTAGAATTTACTGATGTACCACCATTTAAAGATGTTTTAATCCATGGTATTGTAAGAGATAGCCAAGGAAGAAAAATGTCTAAGACATTAGGTAATGGTGTAGATCCTTTAGATGTTATTGATAAATATGGTACAGATAGCTTAAGAATGAGTTTGATTTTAGGAACAACACCTGGAAATGATATTAGATATAGTGATGAAAAAGTTGAAGCTGCATCTAATTTTTCTAATAAATTATGGAATGCATCTAAATTTGTCCTTATGCAATTAGAAGATATAGAAAAATTTAAAGAAGAATCTATTTTAGATTTAGATTTAAGCAATCTTATAGAAGTAGATAAATGGATTTTATCTAAGTTAAATACTTTAATAAAAGAAGTGACAGAAAATATTGAAAACTATGATTTAGGCGTAGCTGCTCAAAAAATTTATGATTTTATAAGAAACGATTTCTGTGATTGGTACATTGAAATTGTAAAACCTAGATTATTTGATAAAGAAGATGAATCAAGATATAGTGTTCAATATCTTCTAAATTACATCTTATGTACAAGTTTAAAATTACTTCATCCATTTATGCCTTTCATAACAGAAGAAATATATGAAAAACTATATCATAATGGTGAAAGTATAATGATGACTAAGTTCCCTGAATATCATAAAGAACTATGCTTCGAAAAGGAAGAACAAACAACAGAAGAATTTATGAACATCATAACTGAAATTAGAAATATAAGAAGTAAAATGAATGTACATCCAAGTAAAAAAGCTTCTTTAATATTTGTAACTAAGACTCATAAAGATGAAATTGAAGGTTCAAAAGCATTCTTAGAAAAATTAGGATTTGCTAACAAAATAGAAATAAGAGAAACAGCAGAAGGCATTCCAGAAAACGCAGTAGCTATTATTTCAAATAATATGGAAGTTCATATACCATTTGAAGAATTGGTAGATATAGAAGAAGAAAAGAAACGTCTTGAGGAAGAAAAGAAAAGATTAGAAGCAGAAGTCCTAAGAGGTGAAAAAATGCTATCAAATCCTGGATTTATTTCTAAAGCACCTGAAGCTAAAATAAATGAAGAAAAAGAAAAATTAAAGAATTATAAAGAATTATTAGAAGGTGTAGAAAATAAATTAAAAAACATGTAGTTTCTTTAGTTGAAAAAAGAATTCCTAAAAGATAAAATAATAATGTAAATTGTTTTTAAGGAGGAAGAGGTAATGGCTGATGAACCACAAGTAGAAAATACAAATGAAGTTAAGAAAAAAAGTAATATAGGCTATATTGTTACTATTATTATAATGGCTTTAGTAATAATTGGACTAGTTGCTTACATAGTTGTTTTAAAAACTTCTGAAGAAGAAGAATCAAGCAGTAGTAAATCTAAAAAATCAAAAGCTACAAATAATACAGTTGTAGAAAATATGATTGATGAGGAAGATGAAGAAGAGGATGAAGAAGAATACGAAGTTAAAAATACTACTAAATCATCTTCAACTAGAATTGATACATCTTCAAAAAATGGAAAAGTAAAATTAGGAGATACATTTACTTTTAATAATTTCGAAGTAACAATTGGTAAAGAGGTATCATTTAGTAAAGTAGAAGCATCATATTCAGACAAGAATGGAACTGAAGTTGTAGCTGTACCTATTACAATAAAGAATGTTGGAGAGGAAACTAAATCATTTAATTATTTCTACACTACTTACTTTGGTAGCAAAGGAACTGAACTAAGTGGTATAGAATACTATTTTGAAGATTCAATATATAAAACTGGATCACTAAGATCAGGAGGTTCTATAAACGCTAAGATGTATTTCATCTACGATGGTGATGGAACTTATGCTGCTGAATTTAATGATTTTACTGATAAATATGAATTAGAATTTGAAGTAAAAAAATAATTCTTAAAAATAAAAACGTGTAACTTTAATTAGTTACACGTTTTTTAGTTTTTTCTTTCTTTGTTTTCTTTTCATTCTTATTATCTTTATGTTCTATTACAAGCTTGATATAACAGATTAAAAAAACTAGTCCAATTACATATCCACCAATTACATCTGTTGGATAATGTATACCAAGGAAAATTCTAGATACTCCAACTAAAAGAATGATAATAGAAAAAATACCTGTTAATAAATAACTGATTTTTTTATTTTTTATTTCTTTATAAGTGAAATAAATTAACATTCCAAATAAAACCATAACTATAAATGAGTGTCCACTTGGAAAACTATAAGTGTTTTCAGAAGCCAGTGGCCAAAACTCAGTAGGTCTTGGTCTTTTAATAATTATTTTTAATAAACTTTCAAATAAAATACCAATTAGGCATGCGAGTCCAGTATGAAGAAAGTATTTTTTATCTTTAAATAAAATTAAAAGAGAAAAAATAATTGTACAAACAACGATAGAAGAGCCTAAAGTGGTAGCCATTTTAAAGAAAAATACCCATCTATAGTCAGTGACTAAAAATATATTTGTTATAAAGTTATAAACTGCACTATCAAATAAAACCATTTTTTAAAATCTCCTAAAATATAGAAAAATTATATATTACACAAAAGAAAAAAACAATAATATTATTTGCTTTTGAAATAAAAAGGTGTTATGATGTGGTTCAAAGCCGCATGGTGTGGTTTTTGCGTAGAAAGGTGAGGTGATATCATGATTGTTGTGTTACCGAAAACCTACTATCGGACGGATGACGACGGTTACTCATTTGTTCGCATTGAGAACGGTGTGCTTACGTTAAAAGGACATTGGGATTTCGAAAAATTGATGGTGGAATTTACCTATATGCTTAAGGGCACAAAGTGCCATTATTGTCATAGGGAACTTTTTCCAAATAAGATGACTATTGATCATCTTTTCCCATCAGATTTTGGAGGAATTACAATTCCTAATAACTTAGAGCCTGCATGTTCAAAATGCAACGGTACCAAGTCCAACATGAATGAGTACGAGTACCGGAGGTGGAGGTCTCTGGCTGATCCAGAGAGTAGGAAAAGATTCTATCGTCGAATTATTAAACGGAAGAAATCACGGAAGTTTAATAGCGATGACAAGAATGGTTTTGATTTGCCTAGGCAATGGATAACAAAGATCAACAGGACAAACATTAGGTGTTATTCGAGAATATCGAATCAGGGATCTAGAAAGTACAAGAGAATGATGCAATATGCAAAAAAGTACGGAAAGCTTCCCAGACCGATAATCATTTCATCGAACAACATTATTCTTGATGGCTATACTGCATTTGCCATTGCAAAAGAATTGAACTTCAAGCAGGTCCCCGTCATTATTCTGGACAACGTAGTAGTAATCAGGTAGTTTCGTTCGCAAGAAAGGAGTTATGAGCCAACTTAGGCTCTGACTCCTTTTTTGCTTTTTAAAGTTGTAGAAATCTAAAAAAAAAGATATAATTTTAAAAAAGATTCTAAGGAGAAAAATATGGAATATATCGTAGATCGTATAGAAGGAGAAATTGTAGTCTTAGAAAATTGCCAAACAAAGATAATGGAACATTTCCCTAAAGATTTATTTCCAGAAGAAATAAAAGATGGCGATTTAGTAATTCTTAAAGAAGATAGATTTGAAATAGAAGAAGATAAACTTAAAAAGCTAAATGAAGAATTAGAAATGAAATTTAAAAAAATATTTGGAGATGAATAATAAAGATGGCCAGAGAATGGACCGAAGAACAATTAAAAGCTATTAAAGATAAAAATAGCAATATTTTAGTTTCTGCAGCAGCAGGTAGTGGAAAGACAACAGTATTAGTCGAAAGAATGATTAGAAAAATAATCGATGACGGAATAGATATAGATAAAATATTAGTTGTTACTTTTACTAATAGTGCTGCATCTGAAATGAGAGAAAGAATTCTTAATGCTTTATACGAAGAGATTGACAACAATCCAAATGATTTAAGATTAAGAAAACAAATAGTTCTATTAAACAAAGCAAGTATTTGCACAATAGATTCTTTCTGCTTAGATATAATTAGAAACAATTTTTTTGAGATAGGAGTTTCATCCAATTTTAGAATAGCAGATACTAATGAGTTAGAGCTTCTTAAACAAGAGGCTTTAGAAACATGCCTTGAAAAACTATATTTAGAAGATAATGAAAACATAAATGCATTAGTAGAAAGTTATGCAGGATATAAGGATGATGAGGATTTAAAATCATTAATTTTGAAAGTATATGACTTTATTCAAAGTTGTCCATTTCCTGAAGACTGGTTACAAGAAAAATTAAAATTACTAGAACAAAGAGAAAATGATTTTGCAAAGTCTTTATGGGGAAAAATCTTAATAAAAGATTTTGACGATGAGATTGAAAATTGCATAAACACATTAAAAGTTGCTAAAGCTAAAGTTGAAAGATGGCCAGAACTTGTTAAATATAACCTTATATTAGAAGATGATATTATAAATTTAGAAAGCTTACTTCCAAGTACGTTATCTTGGGATGAAAAGTATAACTTAGCTCATGGATTAAAAAACTCATATAAGAAATGGGTTGGAGATAAAAAGATTAATAATCAAGATAAAGATGAAGCAAAAACAGTTAGAGACGCAGTTAAAGAAAGAGTTAAAAATAAAATAGATAAAACTTTTAATAGTAATTCTAATGAAGCGTATCAAGATATAGAAGATATGTATCCAATTATAAAAGCATTAGTTGATATAGTATTAGATTTTTCTGAGAAATATCTAGAATTAAAGAATGAAAAAAATGTTATGGACTTTAGTGATATAGAACATTTTGCGCTTCAAATACTATTAAGAAAAGATGAAAATGGTAACTATGTAAAAACTGAAATTGCTAAAAAATATGAAGAAAGATTTGTAGAAATAGCTATTGATGAATATCAGGATAGTAATGATGTTCAAGAAAGTATATTAAAAGCAGTTTCAAATGGAAATAATATCTTTATGGTTGGAGATGTTAAACAGAGTATTTACAAATTCAGACAAGCAAGACCTGAACTATTTATAGATAAATATGAAAAGTATAGTTTAAACACTAAAAATGAGTATGGTGAAAAGATAAAACTATATAAAAACTTCAGGAGTAGAAAAAACATATTAGATATAACTAATTTACTATTTGAAAACATTATGAGTAAAGACTTTGGAGAGATTGAATACAATAATGAGGAATATCTAAATTATGCAGCTACTTATTTTGATAAAACAAAAGATGTAGAAACTATAGCAGAATTAGATATTATAGATTCAAAAGAAAAAGAGGCTTCTTACTTATTTGAAGAAGATGATAAAGAAGATAATGAATCTGACTTAACTCAAGATGAAGAACCTGTGGAGAAAGCTGAATTAGAAGCAAAATTTGTTGCACAAAGAATTAGAAAACTTATTAAAGATAAATACCAAGTATATGATAGTGAAAAAGAAACTCTAAGAGATGTAAGATATAAAGATATAGTTATTCTAATGAGAGCAACAAGCAATTATTCAGAAATTTTTGAGAAAGAGCTTACTAAATTAGAAATACCGGTATTTAGTGATGTGGCAGAAAGCTATCTAGATACAATAGAAATTCAAACAATAATAAATCTTCTAAAAATAATAGATAATCCAAGAAGAGATATACCACTAGTTACTGTTATGAGATCTTTTATTGGTGGATTTACAGACAATGAACTTTTAGAAATTAGACTACTTAGCAAAGATGGTCTATATTATGATGCACTAAAGATGTGCATATCATCAAATGATATTGATGAAAAACTTAAGGTAAAGGTTAAGAACTTTTTGGAAAAACTAGATAAGTGGAGAGAGGAAGAAAAATATATTCCATTAAATGATCTTATTTGGAAAATATACATTGAAACTGACTATTTAAACTATGTAACTCTTATGCCTAATGGAAAGATTAGAAAAGAAAACTTAAAGATGCTTTTTGAAAGGGCTAAAGAATACGAAAAAGTTAGTTTTAAGGGACTATTTAATTTTATTAGATATCTAGAAAGAATAAAGAGCAGTAATTCTGATTTGTCTTCAGCAAAACTAATAAGTGAGAATGAAAATGTAGTAAGAATTATGAGCATACATAAAAGTAAAGGACTTGAATTTCCTATTACTATTATTTCTGGTGCTGATAGAAAATTTAATGAAAAAGACTTCTCAGAAAAATTATTATTACATCATGAACTAGGCTTTGGGCCACAATATATCAATTATAAGAGGCAGATAACTTACACAACAGCTGCAAAAGAAGCGGTAATAATCAAAGCAAAAGATGAAATGATAGCAGAAGAAATGAGAATTCTTTATGTTGCTCTTACAAGAAGCAAAGAAAAACTAATTATTACTGGGACAGAAAAAGATTTGAATAATAAATTAGAAAAACAAAAAGAAATGCTAGATATTTATGAAAAAGAAAATGGAAAGATTAACCACTTGATTTTGAAGAAGTTTAAAACATATCTAGGATGGTTAGAATTAAATTATTTAAGCCAAAGCAAAGAAAATCCAGTTATTAGTTTAAATACGGTTTCGCCTCAAGAAATATTAAAAAATGATAAACCTGAAACAAAAAATGAGAAGCAAATAGATTATTCTATTATTGATACTTCAAAAGTTAACAAGATTTTAAATTGGGAATATGCATATAAGAATAGTACAAATATTCAAAGTAAAATGAGTGTAACTAAAATAAAAGAATTGAAAAGTTTAAAGACTAAAGACTTTAAAAAAGAATATATTCCAAACTTTATGAAAGAGGAAACGATTACTGCAGCAGAAAAGGGTACTCTTATGCATTTAGTCTTACAAAAGCTAGATTTCAAAAAGAATTATTCTATGTCGGAAATAGAATCATTTGTTAATCATTTATATGAAAAAGGAATCATTAACAAGCTTCAAAAAGATAATATAAATATTAAAAAAATATATGAAATTATTAATTCTAAGTTTATGAATAGAGTATCAAAAGCTTTAGAAATTCATAAAGAAATGCCTTTCTATACATATATTCCGGCAAATGAAGTATATGATATAGAAGAGAAGGAAAATATTTTAGTTCAAGGTATTATGGACTTGTATTTTATAGATGAAGCAGGAAAGCTTGTACTTGTAGACTATAAGACTGATTATGTTCAAAATAAAGAAGAACTAATTGAAAAATATAAAGTCCAACTTGAAATATACAAAAAAGCACTTGAAGAATCATTAGCAAAAAAAGTTGATGAGGTATATTTATATTCAATTTTCTTAAACGAAGAATTAAAAGTTGAATTTGAATAAATGCTTTAATTATAGGGCTTATAAGTTTACAAATCGCCTTAAATAGTGTATAATTAGAATAGTTGTTAAATAACGAGGGAGGAATAAAAAGCTATGAGTAGAATGAAAACTTTTTTCACATATGCTTTATTAATAATATTATTTTTCTTTTATTCAAACTTAGCTATAGATTTGTTAATTAAAAATTCATATAAACCTGTTCCTTTAAACAAAATATCAATGCAAACATCAGATAATGGATTTAGAATGGATGTAGACAGGGCTGAATCAAATAATCTTCAAGGATATTTTACAGGGACAGCAAAAAATCATACAAATTCAATGATAGATCATCAATTTGTTAAAGTAACTTCTTATTATAAAGGTCACCAAATGCAAGAAAAGTATTTAGCTTTTTATGATTTAGAGCCAGGAGAAGAAAGAGATTACAAATTACATTATTCAGTGGGAAAAATAGATGAATTTAAAGTTACATATGTAGATGAAATACCAGTTAATGAAACTGCAGTAGATAAAGCTATTAGAGCTGGTCAAAACTTATTCTATCGTTCATACTTTAAAGTAAAAAAAGACGGATTATTTGGAGAAAACGGATTATTTAGTAAGGGCGAAGGCGGACTATTTAATAGTGATAATGGATTAGTTGCTACAATGAAGAAAGGCATCTGGGGAGAAGACGGCGAAGGCGGAGCAGCTGGAAAAGTTAAAGGTGCTTGGAATGGTCTATGGGATCACTTTGAACCTGTTCATGTTGAAGGTGAGGATTGGCAATTATTTATTGCAGCTATGTGGTGCTTATATGTTATGCCATCATTTTGGTTCCTACCATAAGATAAGTTTAAAATAAAAAGAGTAACTTATTTTAAGTTACTCTTTTAGTTTTTGTAACTGTTGAAAACAGTACAATTCTTTGATAGAATAGAGAAAACAAAAATCAAGAGGAAAAAAGAAGTGGGATATAATAAAGAACATATTAGAAACTTTTGTATAATAGCTCATATTGACCATGGAAAATCAACTCTAGCTGACAGATTAATAGAAATGACAGGGGTTCTTTCTAAAAGAGAGATGGAAAGTCAAGTTTTAGACAACATGGATATAGAAAAAGAAAGAGGAATAACTATTAAATCTCAAGCTGTTAGAATGAACTATAAAGCAAAAGATGGACAAGAATACGAACTTAATTTAATAGATACACCTGGACATGTAGATTTTAACTATGAGGTATCAAGAAGCTTAGCTGCATGTGAAGGTGCTATTTTAGTTGTTGATGCTTCACAAGGTGTAGAAGCACAAACACTTGCGAATGTATATTTAGCATTAGATAATAACTTAGAAATAATTCCAGTTATTAATAAAGTAGATTTACCAAATGCAAGACCTGAAGAAGTAAAAAAAGAAATAGAAGATGTAATTGGGATTCCTGCTATGGATGCTCCATGCATTTCTGCAAAATCTGGACTTAATGTAGAAGAAGTTTTAGAAAGAATAATAACAGATATACCAGCACCTTCTGGAGATGAAAATGATAAATTAAAATGTTTAATTTTTGATTCTTTCTATGATAATTATAGAGGTGCAATAAGCTATGTCAGAGTGAAAACTGGCAGTGTAAAAGTTGGCGATGAAATAAAATTTATGGCAACTGGAAAACATTTTACTGTTAATGAAGTAGGACATTTTGGAGCAGGACAATATCTCCCATGTGATGAACTATATGCAGGAGAAGTGGGGTATATCGCAGCGAGTATTAAAACAGTATCAGATTTACATGTGGGTGATACAATTACAAACAATGAAAACCCAGCAGAACAACCACTTCCTGGATACAAAAAAGCAAATTCAATGGTTTATTGTGGTATGTATCCATTAGATGGAAGTGAATATGAGGCTTTAAAAGATGCATTAGAGAAACTAAAGCTAAATGATGCAGCATTAGAATATGAACCAGAAACATCGATTGCTTTAGGTTTTGGTTTTAGATGTGGTTTCTTGGGATTGTTACATTTAGAAATTATTATTGAAAGACTTGAAAGAGAATTTGATTTAGGATTAATAACAACAGCACCATCAGTTATTTATAAAGTCCATAAAACAGACGGAGAAATGCTAGAATTATATAATCCTGCAGATCTTCCTAAACCACAAGAAATAAGTTTCATCGAAGAACCAATAATGAAGGCTGAAATAATGCTACCTAAAGAGTTTGTAGGGAATGTTATGGAAGTATGTCAAAATAGACGTGGAAACTATATAGATATGCGTTATTTAGATGAGTCTAGAGTTATTCTAGAATATGAGCTTCCGTTAAATGAAATAATTTATGACTTTTTTGATACATTAAAATCTAAAACTAAAGGTTATGCTTCTATTGACTATGAGTTTAAAGAATATAGAAGAGCAGATCTTGTTAAACTAGATATTCATATTAATAATGAATCAGTTGATGCTCTATCATTTATTGTTCATAAAGATTCAGCATATTCTAGAGGTAAGAAGATGGCTGAAAAACTTAAGACTGTTATTCCAAGACAGCTTTTTGAAATTCCAATTCAAGCTGTTGTTGGAGGAAAGATTATAGCTAGAGAAACTCTTTCTGCTATGAGAAAAGATGTTTTAGCAAAATGTTATGGTGGAGACATAACAAGAAAGAAAAAACTACTAGAAAAACAGAAAAAAGGCAAGAAGAAAATGAGACAAATTGGTAATGTAGAAGTACCACAAGAAGCATTTTTAGAAGTACTAAAATTAAATGATGAGGAATAAACAAAGGAGAAAAAGATGAAAAAATTATTTAAAATAGGATTAATATTTTTCATATTATTCTTATTATTTGTACCTAGTATAGTAAGAGCAGAAACACTAAAATCAGAAGTGAATCAAACAACAGAATACATTTCAGAAGAAGCTAAAAACACAGTTAGTGAATTAGTACAAATTAAAGAAGGATACCAAAAGTTTGTAATAATGGAAATAGTTCTTTTGTTATTTGCAGTAATACTTATATGGAAAACTTCTGCTATAGGAACATCTACTAAAGTGTTTATAATGATTGCAGTACTTGGATTATTTGCGTATGTCTTAAGATTTTCAATTGATGGAACAATAATCAAATACTTAGATATATTTATTCAAGCTTTAGGAGTAATAATTATATTAATGGCAAATGTGTTTATTTTTAAACATGATAATTTACTAATATATGTTCCAGTATATATTGTGGGTATGGCTTATTGCTTTAATTATTTAAGTTTTGTTAAAGATAATATAATGTGCAAAGCATTACTAGTTGCTGCTCCAATAATTTTATACGTATTAGGATATTTAAAACAAAAGTCTGATGAAAAAATATTTATGAAACCAGTTGAAATAAAACATGATAAAAAAGATTAGTAAAAAGGAACCAATTATGGAAAAGAAAGATTTTAGGAAATTTAAAGATAAAAGATTTCCAAACAAGAAAAATATAAAAAACGAAAAAACAGAAAAGAAAGAAAATGTTGTACCAGATGGAGAATATGAAGACATAATTGAAGGAAGAAATAGTGTAATTGAATTATTAGAGTCTTCAAAAGACATTAATAAAATATATATTCAAAGTGGTGAAAAACATGGCTCTATTAACAAGATTATTGCAAAAGCAAAAGAAAGAAGAATAGTAATAACAGAAGTTGAAAAATCTAAACTAGATTACATGTCAAAAACTAAAAATCACCAGGGTGTTATAGCAGTTGTTCCACCTTTTAATTATGTTGAAGTAGAAGATATTTTAAATAGCGCAAAAGAAAAGGGTGAAGATGCATTTATTCTTATATTAGATGGAATAGAAGATCCTCATAATTTAGGATCAATAATTAGAACTGCAGAAACTGCAGGAGTTCATGGAATTATTATTCCGAAAAGAAGAAGTGTGTCAGTAAATAGTACTGTTGTTAAAGTTTCAGCTGGTGCTGCAATGCATATGAAAGTTGCAAGAGTTAATAACATTACAGAAACGATTAAAAAGTTAAAAGAAAATGGACTTTGGATAATAGGTACAGATGGAGAAGCAAAAACAGTGTTCTATAATCAGGACTTAAAAGGAGATATAGCAATTGTTATAGGAAGTGAAGGATTTGGAATGAGTAGACTTGTAAAAGAGAATATTGATATTGCGGTTACTATTCCAATGAAAGGTAAAATTAATTCCTTAAATGCTTCTGTAGCAGCAGGAATCGTTATGTATGAAGCTTTGAAACAAAGAATGTAAAAAAAAATAATAATTATGCTTGAAATAAAAAAATCAAAATGCTACAATAATTTTGTATTTGAAATTTTGTTTATCAAACGAGGTAAAAAAAAACGCTTTTTTTACCTCGTTTTTTTATTTTTAAAAGATTTATAGAAAGGGGTATTTTCATGAAAACTAAGTATGTATTTGTTACAGGTGGTGTTGTTTCAGGACTTGGTAAAGGCATAACAGCAGCATCTTTAGGAAGGTTACTAAAGAATAGAGGATATAAAATAACAAATCAAAAATTTGATCCGTATATTAACGTAGATCCGGGAACAATGAATCCTTTAGAACATGGTGAAGTATTTGTTACAGATGATGGCGCTGAAACCGATTTAGATTTAGGACATTATGAAAGATTTACAGATGAAAATTTAAGTAGAAATTCAAGTATTACTATGGGACAGATTTATTCTAGTGTAATAGAAAAAGAAAGAAAAGGAACATACTTAGGAAAAACCATTCAAGTAATTCCTCATGTAACTAACGAAATAAAAGAAAAAATATATTCTTTTGATGGTAAAGTTGATGTTGTAATTACTGAAATAGGAGGCACAATAGGAGATTTAGAAGGATATGCTTTAATTGAAGCTATAAGACAAGTTGGTCTAGAAAAAGCAGAAGAGGATGTTTGTTATATACATGTTACTCTTTTACCTTTTATTTCTGGTTCAAAAGAATTAAAATCAAAACCGACACAACATTCTGTAAAAGAACTACAATCATTTGGAATAAAACCCGATATACTAGTTACAAGGGCAGATGAACATATACCAGAAAATTTGAAAGATAAAATAGGACTATTTTGTAATGTTAGGCCAGAAAATGTAATAGAAAACTTAACTGCAAATAGTTTGTATGAAGTGCCACTTTTACTAGAAAAACAAGGATTAGCCAGGGCAGTTTGCAAAAAGCTTGGCCTTAAAAAGATAGAATGTGAAAATACTAACTGGAAAAAATTAAATGATAGAATACAAAATTGCAATAAAGAAGTCAATATAGCAATAGTGGGAAAATATGTAAAACTTGAAGATTCATATCTTTCTGTTGCAGAGAGTTTAAGACATGGAGGGTACAATCATAAAGTGAAAGTTAATATTGACTTTGTGGATGCTGAAAAAATTACAGAAAAAACTTCTAAAAAAATACTAGAAAAATACCATGGTATAGTAGTACCTGGAGGCTTTGGAGCAAGAGGAACAAACGGAATGATAGAAACAATAAGATATGCTAGAGAAAATGATATACCATTTCTAGGAATATGCTTAGGCATGCAAATGGCAGTTGTAGAAGCGGCACGAAACCAATTAAAACTATCTGATGCTAACTCAGAAGAATTTGATGAAAATAGTAAAAACCAAGTGATTCACATAATGGAATCTCAAAAGAAAGTTCAAAATAAAGGTGGAACAATGAGACTCGGAAGTTATCCTTGTATACTAAAAGAAGGATCTTTAGCAAAAAAACTATATAAAAAATCGGAAATAGATGAAAGACATAGACACAGATTTGAATATAATAACAGTTATAAGAGAAGACTAGAGAAGATAGGACTTATTTGTTCAGGTATTTCACCAAATGGTAAATTAGTAGAAATAGTAGAAAGACAAGATCATCCATATTTTATAGCCTCTCAATTTCACCCTGAATTCAAGTCTAGGCCAGATAGACCAGCACCCGTTTTTGATGGTTTAATTAATGCAGCTTCCAAAATAATAAAATAAGATATTGATTTTTTATAGCTTAAATAGATATAATAATTTTGTAGAATTGTTATCGGGGGGATACAAATGAAAAAACTTTTTGCTGATAAAAGAGAAATACCAAATATTTTAACAGCAACATATAAGAAAATAGCCATTACAGATGATCCAATAATAGTAGCAGCAGCACTAGTGGATGTTTATGAAGTTAGTGATAAATTAAAAATACCAAGAAAAGATGGAAGAGAAGATACACTTATAGATACTGCTTATAAATGGGTAACCCTTTTCTTGAAAGATGAGCATTATGTAATTGAATCAGCAATTAATGCTAAATCTGAAATTGTTGAATTTAATTTTGATGTGTGTAAAAGTTGTAATTATAAATCATATATTCCAGTAAGAAAAGATCTTTATTTAGATGTAAATCTAAGTTCAAGAAGAGAAATAGAATTTTTCGGTGAAGACGAATTAGAGCATGCTTATAACATGGGGGATATTAGTAGAAAAAATTATGAAATAGCCAAAAAAACTGCTGATAAGATTGTAAATAAATATGGAAGAGAGGAAGAACTACGTAAATTAGTACTTGATACTCAAAAATACTTAGCAAGATTAATGGCAGCACAAGAATCAAAAGAAATAGATAGAAGAAAAGGCAGTTTTGAAATAGAAGGAATGAAAGAGTTATTTGGTAAAGGAGAATTTGAACAAACACGAGAAACTGTAAAAAGGCCAAAAGAAAAGAAACCTTTATTTGATTTTTTGAAGAAAAAGACTATTAGTGAGGAAGAAGGTAATAAACCTACAGCAATAGGTACAGTGTCAATCTTCGATGAACCAGAGAAAGAAACAAAACAAGAAGAAAAAAATAATATTACAGATAATAAAGTTGAATAAAAAATAAAACCCTAAAAAGGGTTTTATTTTTTATTCAAAAAGGTAGTTAAAAGGTTGATAAATTGGCAAAAAAGCGATATAATTACTAATACGAATTTTTATATAAAAAGAGGGATTTTTATGAGAGCGAATGAATACAGAACACATAATTGTGGAGAATTAAGAAAAGAAAACGTTGGAGAAGACATACGTTTAGCAGGATGGGTTCAAAGAATTAGAAATTTAGGAAAGATGACATTTATTGATTTAAGAGATGAATTTGGAATAACACAATTGGTTATTTCAGATGATTTAAAAGATCAAATGACAGATGTTAGAGAGGAATGTTCAATATCAGTTTCTGGAAAAGTTGTGGAAAGAGTTAATAAAAATCCAGAAATTCCAACAGGTGATATTGAAATAAATGTTGAAGAGATAAGAATTTTAGGAAAATGTAAAGCTGTTCTTCCTTTTGAAATAAATCACAAAGAAGGACAAGAAGTAAGAGAAGACCTAAGATTAGAATATAGATTTTTAGATTTAAGAAATGATAATATTCACAAAAATATTTTATTAAGATCTAAAATTATTAAAACAATGAGAGACGAGATGGATAGATTAGGTTTTACTGAAATTCAAACACCTATCTTAGCTAATTCGTCACCAGAAGGAGCAAGAGACTTCTTAGTGCCAAGTAGATTGCACCCAGGTGAATTTTATGCACTTCCACAAGCACCTCAACAATTTAAACAATTATTAATGATTTCTGGCTTTAATAGATATTATCAAGTTGCACCATGCTTTAGAGATGAGGACCCTAGAGCCGATAGATCTCCAGGTGAGTTTTATCAATTAGATTATGAAATGAGCTACGCAACACAAGAAGATGTTTTTGCAGTTATGGAAGAAGTTATTCCAAATGTATTTAAGAAAAATAGTAACTGGAAAATAACAGAAGCACCATTTGTAAGAATTCCTTATAGAGAAGCAATGGAAAAATATGGAACAGATAAACCAGATTTAAGAAATCCACTTATTATTCAAGATGTTTCTAAATTGTTTAAAGATACAGAATTTAACGCATTTAAAGGAAAGACTGTAAAAGCAATTGTTACTCATAATATGGGAGAAACACCAAGAAAATTCTTTGACCAAATGTCTGACTTTGCTGTAGAAGAATTAGGAGCAAAAGGTTTGGCTTGGTCTAAGTTAGATGAAAATGGAGAGTTTACTGGTGGAATAGCAAAGTTTTTACCTCCAGTAAAAGAAGAAATGATTAAAGCTCTAAAGTTAAATAATGGAGATGCTATATTCTTTATAGCAGATGAATTTGAAAAAGCACAAAAAATAGCTGGTGGAGTTAGAATCGAATTAGGAAATAGATTAGATCTTCTAGAAAAAGACATTTATAAATTCTGCTGGATTAATGATTTCCCAATGTATGAATTATCAGACGAAGGAACAATCGACTTTAACCATAATCCATTTTCAATGCCACAAGGTGGACTAGAAGCTTTGAATACTAAAGATCCATTAGAGGTCTTAGCTTACCAATATGACTTGGTATGTAATGGTTATGAAATTTCATCTGGTGCTGTAAGAAACCATGATCAAGAAATAATGATTAAAGCTTTTGAAATAGCAGGATATACAGAAAAAGATGTAAAAGGTAAATTTGGAGCTTTATATAATGCATTTAGTTATGGAACACCACCACATGCAGGTGCTGCTCCTGGAATTGATAGAATAGTAATGCTTATTGCAAATGAAAATAATATTAGAGAAGTTATAGCTTTTCCAAAGAATAAGAAGGCAAGAGATGTATTAATGGGAGCGCCATCAACAGTTACTGAAGCACAATTAAAAGATGTACATATTAAGCTAGACTTGGAGGAAAAGTAATAAAAAAAGACTTAAAGCAATCAATTTAAACCTAAAAAATTGTTAATGAGTTTATTTAACTAAAATTCATTGGTTGACACATTTTAAAAATAATTATATACTGTGCGTATATATGATAAATTTCAAAAGAGGTTATATGATGAATATAAAAAGAAAGTTACCATTGATTTTGTCTGGAGCGCTACTTACAGTCGTTTTGGCAAGTACATCAACATTTGCTTCAACTGGTACAGTAACAGCACAAACAGTAAGAGTAAGACAATATGCTTCAACAGAATCAGAAATATTAACAAGAATTTTTAAAGACAATAAAGTCGAAGTAACAGGAGAAGAAGGAGATTGGTATAAGGTTACAGTAGGAGATATAACAGGTTATGTTTCTAAAGCATATTTAACAGTTACTGAAGATGCAGCACCTGCTGAAACAAATGAACAACCAGTAACGGTTGAAGAACCAGAAACTCCAGCTACAAGTACAATTCTTGGAGATACAACAAATCAAGAAACAAAAGCTTATATTGTTCCTACATTTGGAGGAGCTGAATCATTTTCAATAGATTCAAATAAAAAAGTTGAAGTAATTGCAACATTAGCTAATTGGTCAAAAGTTAAACTTGGAAGCCAAGAAGGATGGATACCAAATACAGTATTAATGGCAACATCTCAAGAAGCTAATTCTGAGACTCCAACTGAAGCACAACCTGAAGAAACAACACCACCACAAGAAAGTACAATGAATCAAAAAGGATATGTTTCTTCTAATGCATCAGCTAACTTTAGATCTGAGCCAACTACGAATAGTACAGCTTTAGGAAAATTACCTAGATACACAGAAGTTCAAGTAGTAGGAGAAGTATCTAATGGCTGGTATAAAGTAACATATAATGGACAAACAGGATATATATCAAAATCACTAATTACTCTTGGAAGTGCACCAGAGCAACCATCTTCAAGAAAGAGCGATACAACTAGAAGTACAACAACACAAGCTCAAACAAATACTGCTACAAACTCACAAGTAGTTACTGGAGCAGCACCAGCATCTAGTCATGCAGGTGGAGTTGTAGGAACTGCTCAAAGTTTACTTGGAAAATCATATAAATATGGTGGATCAAATCCTTCAACAGGATTTGACTGTTCAGGATTTACTTCATATGTTTATGCACAAAATGGTGTAACACTAAATAGAACAGCTTCAGGACAATTAAATAATGGGGTTCCAGTTTCAAAAGAAAACTTACAACCTGGAGATTTAGTAATGTTCGGAGGTTCTGCTTCAAGTGTATATCATGTTGGAATTTATGTGGGAAATGGACAAATGATTCATGCTGCTAACTCAAATAGAGGAGTAGTATATGACACTATAAATTCTGGATATTATGCAAATAACTATTATGGAGCAAGAAGAGTTCAATAATAAAAAATAAAAGACTCATCATTATGATGAGTCTTATTTTTTTTGCTTTATTTAACAGTAAACTTTAAGTTATCGTTTTTAGCTTCTACCTTAACAGTTTGATTTGATGTAACTTCACCGCGTAAAATCATTTCTGCAATTTCATCTTCTATATGCTTTTGAATTGCTCTTCTTAAAGGTCGAGCACCAAATTTCAAATCAGTTCCTTTAGATAGAATATATTTTTTAGCAGAAGGAGTTACATTTAATTTTATATCTTTATTATCTAGTGCCTCTGAAGTTTTTTCTAATAATAAATCGATTATTTCTAATAATTGAGGCTCTGTTAAACTATCAAATGTAACTATTTCATCAACTCTGTTTAAAAATTCTGGTCTAAATAATTGTTTCAAAGCATCTTGTATTTTATTCTTATCAGTTGATTGTTTTCCAAAACCAATAGAATTTGTATTTAAGTTTGATCCAGCATTAGATGTCATAATTATTATTGTATTTTCAAAGTTTGTTGTATTTCCTTGAGAATCTGTTAATTTTCCATCATCTAATACTTGAAGTAATATATTAAATACATCTGGGTGAGCTTTTTCAATTTCATCTAATAATACAATAGAATATGGTTTTCTTTTAACTTTTTCAGTTAGTTGACCAGCATCATCATATCCAACATATCCTGGAGGAGAGCCAATTAATTTTGATGTCGAATGACTTTCCATATATTCTGACATATCTATTCTTATTATTGATTCTTCACTACCAAACATTTCACAAGCTAATGCTTTAGCAAGCTCTGTTTTACCAACACCAGTAGGACCAACAAAGATAAATGAAGGTGGTCTTTTTGAAGTTTGTAAACCAGCTCTATTTCTTCTAATAGCCTTTGAAACAGCACTAACTGCTTCATCTTGACCAATTATTCTCTTATGAAGATTTTTCTCTAAGTTTAATAGCTTTTCAGTTTCTGCTTCTGTTATTTTAGTAACAGGTATTTTAGTCCAATTCTCAATAACTAATGCAATATCTTGAACAGATAGAGCAGTAAGTTTAAGTTCTTTATTTAATTTCTCTAATTGCTCATTTAATATGCATTCTTGTGTTTTTAAATCAGCTGCTTTTTGATAATCTTCAGTTGAATCTGAAGAAACAGCTTCTTCTTTTTCTTCAGCTATTTTAGCTAATTTATTTTTAATAATTTCAATTTGATATAATTCTTTGTTATTTAAATTGATTCTAGCACAAGCCTCATCAATAAGATCTATTGCTTTATCAGGTAAGTGCCTATCATGTATGTATTTTTCAGACATCTTTACAGTTTTTTCAATAACATCATTTGAAATTGTTACCTTATGGAAGTCTTCATAATACTTTTTAATACCTTTGATAATATCAATAGTGTCTTCTATTGAAGGCTCTTCAACTAAAACAGGTTGGAAACGTCTTTCTAATGCAGTATCTTTTTCAATATATTTTCTATATTCTGTAGTAGTTGTAGTTCCAATTAATTGAATATCACCATTAGTAAGTGATGGCTTTAATATATTTGCAGCATTCATTGAATGCTCTGCATCTCCAGCACCTATAATGTTGTGAATTTCATCTATAACAAGGATTATATTACCATATAATTTGCATTCATCAATTAAAGCCTTCATTCTTGATTCGAATTGACCTCTAAATTGAGTTCCTGCAATCATAGCAGTCATATCTAAAAGATAAACTTCCTTATTTAAAAGTTTAGCGGGAACATTTTCTTCAGCTATTCTAATTGCAAGTCCTTGAGCAATTGCGGTCTTACCAACACCTGGTTCACCAATTAAACAAGGATTGTTTTTAGAACGTCTATTCAATATTTGAGTGATTCTAACAATTTCTTTTTCACGTCCAATTATTTTATCAAGTTTTCCTTCTCTAGCTTTTTGAGTTAAGTTAGTACCAAAAGAGTCTAAGAATTTTTTCTTTTTTTCTTTAGGTCTTTTTTCTGTTTTAACCTTTTTACGTCCATTATCTGAATTAGAAGAGGTAGAGCTTTGATTTTCATCTTGGTTTGAATTATTCATACCAAAAATGTTTCCTAAAACAGCACCAATTCCTTGACCGCCTTCTTCTAAATTAAAATCACCCATATTATCTGATAAATCATTGAAAATATTTTCTAATTGTGAAGACATATCTTGAAGTTCTTCTTCTGATAAATTAGATTGTTTAGCAATTACTTCAAGAGGATTAATGCCTCTTTTTTTAGCACAACTATAGCATAAACCTTCAGTTTCGGTTTTACCATTTTCAAGTTTATTAATGAATATAACTGCTGTATTTTTCTTACATTCAGAACAAACCATATATTCCTCCTTTTTTTGCCTTTGAGCAAACTATTTTTGTAGCATTTATATTATAACAAACTTTGTCAATAGTCAATTTAAAATATAATTAATTATTGTATTTGTATAATCTTATTTATATAATAAAAGAGTAAAAATTGCATGTTCATTTAAAAAATGATATACTATTTACAACTTTTTTTTGGAAGGTTTTTTTACTATGGATAAAAATAAAGAGAAGAATAACGATTTAGAAACCATATTTGGAATGAATAGAGTAATGTTCTTTGTTATTGTAGCTTTAGTATGTATTCTTTCAATTAGTATAGGAATATATGCTTCTGTGTTTTATAAATACAAAGAAAAAGATCCTTTCGTTTTAGGTATGGGAATTAAAAATACACAAGAAGAAGAAAAATTGAATAGTTTAAGCAGAGATTTTCTAAAGATTTTTACAAATGATGTATCAGGTAATACAACTTTAAATAATATAAAAAGATTAGAAACATCAAAACAAAGTTTAGTATATACTAAAGATAGTTCTAATCAAGAAGATAGTGATACATACAAGATACATGTTAATGTACCAACGATAAATATTAGTTCTTCAAATACAGATAGAATTAATTCACAAATTCATAGAGACTATTGGGATAAAGTAAGCTATATTATGGATACAGCAAATACTCTTTATGATTACAATGTCAATTATAAAGCTTATCTAAATGGACATATGTTATCTTTAATAATTAATGAAACAGAAGTTGAAGGTAGTTCAGTTCAAACTTCAAAGATTGCAACATATAATATAAATCTAAATAATAATGAATCTTTAACACTTAAAGATGTATTACAAGTTAAAGGTTATACAGAAAAAGAGGTTCAGGATAGAATTTATGAAGAACTTAAAGAATTAAACAAAAGTGATGAAGATTTAGCCAAAACAATGCCTAGTGTTAATGTTATGATAAGAGATTTGTCAAATGAGATGTATAAAGTTGAAAACACTAGAAACTTTATTGTAGATGATCAAGGATATCTTTATATTATTTATGCATATGGAAATACAACAAATACAACAAAAATAGATGTTATTATATTTGAATAGGAGGAAAAGACTTTGAAAAAGGCAGTTGGGAAAGTTGTTCTACTTACCTTAGTTTTATTTTGCTTAGGAACAACTTGTGTGAGAGCAGATGAAGTTGCTACAGAACCTACAACACCTGCTACCACAGAACAGGCACAAGCACAAGAAGAAACACCTGCACAGGAAGAAGCCCAAACTCAGGATGTACAAAACACAAACGAAGAAAAAGCAATTGCAGATGATGCAAATATTAAAGCAAAAATAATTGAAGCTGGAGAAATCTACGAAAGAGAAAATGACTCAGGTGAAAAAGAAACCGTTCAAAGAGTAAAAATTAAAATTTTAAATGGGGATAGAAAAGACGAAAAATTCGAAACAGTATTTGTCCTAACTTATGACATTGATAATAGAGTAATAGGTCAAAAACTAAGAGAAGGGCAAACAGTATATGTAAAGATCCAAAATACTGATGGAAAAGAAGTAGTTACTATTACAGATGTTGCAAGACAAAAATATTTAATAGGTTTAATTGCATTTTTCTTTGCAAGTATTTTGCTTGTTGGTAGAAAGAAAGGTCTTAAATCTATTATTGGTTTGGTAGTTACTGTTTCTGCCATAATGTTCATATTATTAGTATCTTTATTTAAAGGATATAATCCTGTATTAGTATCAATAGGAACATGTTTCTTAATAACTATTATTACATTCCCAATTATAGGTGGATTTAATAAAAAGAGTTTATCAGGAGCTTTAGGTACAGTAGGTGGAGTAGTATTTGCTGGAATAATAGCAACAATATTTGGTAATCTAGCAGGATTGTCAGGAGCTGGTAAGGAAGAGGCAATTATGCTTTCAGTAGCCGCAAAAGACATTTCATTTAATTTTAGAGGATTATTATTCGCAGAGATACTTGTATCAGCTCTAGGAGCTGTAATGGATGTTGCAATGTCAGTTGCATCTTCATTAAGCGAACTAAAAGCTAAAAAGCCATCTATGTCAGCAAAAGAATTATTCAAAAGTGGTATGAATATAGGTGGAGACATGATTGGAACAATGACTAACACATTAATACTATCATTTATTGGTTCTTCACTATTACTAGTTCTTTTATATATGGCTGTTAGTATGAATGTAGCAGATGTTGTAAATATAGAAGCTATAGCTTCTGAAGCAGTGTGTGCTATTTCAGGTAGTGTTGGTATTGTTTATACAGTTCCAATTACAGCTGCACTTTATGCTTTTATTAATAGAGATAAAGATGTTTATAAAACCAAACCTGATACAAAAATGGGAAATAAGAGAACATTAAAAATATAAAAATAAGATAAAAAAAGAACAATCTAGTATAGATTGTTCTTTTCTATTTTCTATTTTTGTTCTGTTAGAATTATTTTAACTTCAGTTTCTTCAAAATCACCATCATCATTTTCTCTTTGAACTGTTAAAGTAACAGATTCGCCAATATTGCATTTATATTTTAATCTATTTAATTCAGCCATAGTTTTAACTTCTTGACCATTAAATTTTGTAATTACATCTCCTGCTTTTAAATCAGATTTTTTAGCAGAACCATCATCTTCTATAGATATTACATATATACCAATTGGAATATCATAAACTCTTGAGTCATATTCTGTGACATCTTGTCCGGTAATACCTAAATATGGTCTTACTACAGTTCCTTTTGATTTTAATTGTTCAGTAACTTCTAATGTTGAGTTAATTGGAATAGCAAATCCCATTCCTTCAATGCCGGTTCCTGCTAATTTTAAAGTATTAATACCTATTAATTTTCCATCAGCATTTACTAAAGCACCACCACTGTTACCAGCATTAATAGCTGCATCAGTTTGAAGTAGAGTATAAGTTGCTGAACTTTCGTCATCATCGATTTCTCTGTCTTTACCACTTAATATACCAGCAGTTACAGTATTATTCATATCTAATGGATTTCCAACAGCAAGTACAAATTCACCTATTTGAGTAGCATCTGAATCTCCATATTCTATAGGTGTTAAATCGTCTCTGTCAACTTTTAATACAGCTAGATCTGTTACAGAATCAGCACCTATTATTTCTGCTTTTATTGGTTCTTCTTCGTTATAAAGATATATTAATACTTCATTTGCATCAGATACTGTGTAGTATGAAGTTGAACTTGCGGAAGTATTTATTATGTGATTGTTTGTAAGAATATATCCGTCTTTAGAGATTATTACACCTGAACCAGATGCTGTAGATGTAGTTTTCTGACTACGATAATAAAATGAAGCATAATTAGATTGGACATCAAAACTAACTTCAATACCAACAACTGATGGTAATACTTTATTTGCTACAGCAATAGCAGTATCCGAATATCTATTTATATCAATTGCTGAACTAACAGGACCAGTTGTAATTGTTTGAAAAGACGTCTTTTCAGATGATTCGTTTGTTTCAAATATTTTTTCTTTTATTGGTGGAACGAAAAACACAACTCCTAAAACTAATGATGCTCCAACTATTCCACAAACAAATGAAGTGAAACAATTCCTAAAAAAATGAGAAGAATTATTTCCACTTTTTACTTCCTTTTTTCTGTAATTTGAACTTTGATTTGGTTTAACAACTTCGAAGCCGTTACCTCCTTGATTGTTTTCCATTTTTGTCGCCTTCCTTTCTGACTTTAATAGGTCATAACTATAATTTACATTTAATAATAAAAAAATACAAGTTTATGTTTATTTTTTAATGTTGAAAAAAAATATAACTATATATATAATAAAAATATAAAATTAAAATTATCTTAAAAAATGGAGGAAATATGTTAAGAAATAATCATGGCCTTACAATAACCATTTTAGTTATAACTGTAATAATAATGCTTATTTTGGCAGCAGTAACAATGTCAATTAATATAAATACTAATAAGAGTGTTGAATTAAAAACTTTAGTTACAAATATGGAAATGATAAGAACAAGTGCACAAGGTTTTTCAGATAGATATAAAGGAATTGACAATACTAAATTACCTGGTACGAATAATGGATACACAAATCAAATTATTGGTAAAATTATAGGTGATACTGAAGGAACAGATGATCCTACTCAGATTTCTGCTTATTGGTATTTATTAGATCAAGATGCATTAAATGCCATGAATGTAGATATACAATTAGAAGGTGGAGAAAGGTATTTTGTCGATTATGAGAACATGGAAGTAGTTTATGTTAAAAGCTTAGAAATGACAAATAATTATTATCCTGGTGTAATTAGAAAGTCTGATAAAAAAGTCCTTTATTTCTATGAACAAATTAAGAGTTTAAAAATAGATGATGTAGAGTTATAAAATGAAAGAAAAAGAAGAAGAAAGATTAAAAATATTAAAACAAGACGAAGAAAAGCTTTATTCAGATAAAGTTAAATATATAGCTGGAATTGATGAAGCAGGACGTGGCCCACTAGCAGGACCGGTGGTTGTAGGTATAGTCATTCTACCAAAAGACTCGATGATTGAAGGAGTAAATGACTCAAAAAAAGTCTCAGAGAAAAAAAGAGAAAAAGTATATGAAGAAATAATAAATGAAGCTATTGATTGGGGAGTAGGAATTTGCGACCAAAATGAAATAGACGATATTAATATTTTGCAAGCAACAAAATTAGCCCTTACAAGAGCAATTGAGTCATTAAAAACAAAACCAGATTTAATTTTGGTCGATGCTCTTACAAATATTGATACCAAAGGAATTCCTTATAGGTCGATAATTAAAGGCGATGCTAAAGAATATTCAATTGCGGCAGCTTCTATTATTGCAAAAGTTACTAGGGATAGAATGATGTATGAATATGATAAAATCTATCCTCAATATGGATTTGCAGGACATAAAGGATATGGTACAGCAAAACATATAGCAGCAATTAAAGAAAATGGACCATGTATGATACATAGGAAAACATTCATAAAGAATTTTATGAAATAAGGAGAAAAAATAATATGAACATATTAAGTATTATTGCAAATAAAAGAGATAAGAAAGTACTTAGTAAAGAAGAGATTGAGTTTTTTGTAAACGGCTACACTAATGGAACAATTACAGACTATCAAGCTGCATCTCTCGTTATGGCAATATATATTAATGGGATGACATATAAAGAAACAACAGATTTGACATTAGCTATGGCAAATTCCGGAGATATGATAGATTTATCAGATATTACTGATAAGATAATAGTTGATAAACATTCAACAGGAGGTGTTGGAGATAAAATTACTATTATTCTTATGCCAATTATTGCAGCTTTAGATATTCCAGTGGCTAAAATGTCAGGGAGAGGACTAGGTTTTACTGGTGGAACTGCAGATAAATTAGATTCAATTCCTGGATATAAAACAGATATTTCTTTAGAAGAGTTTAAAGATAATGTAAGAGATATAGGAATAAGTTTAATAACAACAAGTTTAAATTTAGCTCCTGCAGATAAAAAAATATATGCACTAAGAGATGCAATAGCATGTACTGCTAATATTCCATTAATTGCATCAAGCATTATGAGTAAAAAAATTGCTTCCGGAGCACAAAAGATTGTTATTGATCTAACTTGTGGTGACGGAGCTTTCATGAAAAATATAAAAGAAGCCAAAACTTTAGCTGATACAATGATTAGAATTGGAAGATTAGCTAAAAGAGAAGTTAGATGCGTTATTACAAATATGGATGAACCTGTGGGTTACGCGATAGGAAATTCTCTTGAAGTTGTAGAAGCAATAAAAGCATTAAAAGGAGACATGCCTGAAGATGTTAAAGAAATAGTATATGCATTAGGAACACAAATGATCTTAATGGCAGGAAAAGCAACTAGCCAAGTTCAAGCTGAAACTATGATTGCTGAAGTAATTAATTCAGGACAAGCATTAATTAAATTTGAAGAATTGGTTGAAAGACAAGGGGGAGATATTACATACATTTCAAATCCTGATAAGTTCGAAAAAGCAAAACATATAGTTCCTATAGTTGCAACTGAAAGAGGTGCTTTAAAAACAATTAAAACTGAAATGATAGGAAATATTTCTGTATACTTAGGAGCAGGAAGGATGAGAAAAGAAGATGAAATAGATCCTACTGCTGGTATAGTTATGAATCAAAAAATTGGCAATGTAGTAGAAGTTGGAGATGTACTAGCATATATACATACAAATGATGAAAGTAAAATAGATGGAGCAGCAAGAAACTTAAAAGAAGCGTTTATATTAGATCCAAAGAGAGTAGCAAAATCAAAACCAGTATTAGGTATCATAAAATAAACAAATGGCAAGACACATATCTTTCATGATGTCTTGCTTTTTGCGTACAAGGAGAAAATATGATTGAAATAAAAAATGTATCACAGAGCTATGTTAAAGGAAGCAAGGTAATTGATAACATAAGTTTAGAAATAGCAGATGGAATAGTTTTTGGATTTATAGGTCCAAATGGAGCAGGAAAAACAACAACTATAGAAATGATTACAGGAGTACTAAACATAGATGAGGGTGATATTTTAATTGATGGGAAGAGTATTACAAAAGAGCCAATAGAAGCTAAAAAACTATTTGGTTTTGTTCCAGATACTCCAGATGCATTTGAAAAATTAACTGGACTTGAATATTTAAACTTTATAGGAGATGTTTATAAAGTTGATAGTAAAGATAGATTAGAAAGAGTAGAAAAACTAGCAAAAGAATTTGGAATATATAAGAATTTAAAGGATAGAATTCAGAGTTATTCTCATGGTATGAAACAAAAATTATTAATAATAAGTGTTCTTCTATATAATCCTAAAAACTGGATACTAGATGAGCCTATGACAGGCTTAGATCCGCAAGCATCATATATTTTGAAGAATTTAATGAAAGAACATAGCAAGAAAGGAAATACCGTTTTCTTTTCAACTCATGTATTAGAAGTTGCAGAAAAAATATGTGACAAAATAGCTATTATAGATAAAGGAAAAATAATATATGTAGGGACAGTTGAAGAACTAAAATCTAAATTAAAAACAGAAGAATCTTTAGAAGAATCATTCTTGAAAATAATAGAAGGAGAAGAATAAGTTGAAAGAATCATTACTATCAGTAATATTTAAAAACAGTAAAAGAAAAGATAACACTGGAAATAATGATAAAAGACAAAATGTCCTAAATTTTGTCGCTTTCCTTATTGTTTTTGGCTCACTTGCAATCTCTATGATTATAATTAGTTACGGTCTTACGAAAAAACTTATGACTATTAATCAAGAATATATGTTTATCAATATTCTTTTGTTAATGGATTTTGGAATCCTATTTGTAAAAAGTATTTTTGAAAGTCTTAATGTTTTATATTTTTCTAAAGATTTAAAACTAATTTTAAGACTACCTTTGAAACCAAGTACTATTATTAATGCAAAAATGTTAAAGATGATTGAATCTGAATATCAAATGGAAATAATAATGCTAGCTATTCCTATGGTGGTATTTGGAATACTAAATAAAGTAGGATTTTTGTTTTACTTATATACACTTTTAATACTAATTATTATACCAATAATACCTATTGCTATAGCTTCAATTGTTATGGCTATCATAATGAGATTTACTAATATTATTAAAGATAAAAATAAAGTTATGTATATATCTATAATAGCGGGTTTTATTATCTTAGATTTAATAATTGGTATTGCAAGCACTAATATTAGTATGGAAAATGCTGCAGAAAATTTAAGAGGTCAAGTCTTAGAATTTAATGGTGTAGCAAATGCTTTGGCAAATAGTTTCGTATTAATAAAAACAATAATGAACTCTATTCAAAACTATAATAACGTAAGTGGATTTTTAAATATTGGGTTATACACTATAGTAAGTTTAGCTTTTTATGCTATTTCAATTTTAATAATTAGTCCTATCTATTTAAAAGGTGCAGTAGGAACTACCCTAAATGGAGAAAGAGCAAAAACAACTACAAATAGTGAATTATCAATTGTAGATTTTAAAGAAACAGGTAGAAAAAAATCATATATTTTAAAAGAATATAAGATGATGTCTAGAAGTCCAATTTTTTTTATACAATGCATTTTTCTGCCTATCATATATCCTTTAGCAATATTTGTTACTGTAATAGGATTTGTTGGATTAGCAAGCTTACTAGGCGTTAATTTGGCCGAAAAACTAAATGCACAAATAAATTCAGGAATAGGCCAAGCAATCTTTATTTCAGTTGCCCAAATATTTTTTATGATGAATTTTGCATCAATAATTGCAGTATCAAAAGATGGTATAGGAGCAATAAGGTCTAAGGTATTACCAATTAGCTTTGAAAGACAATTTAAATATAAAACATGGATTGGAAGAACAGCAAATATATTTTCTGGCCTATTAGTAATAACTGTTTATTATTTATTAACTAAAAGCCTTTTACAAACTTTAATAGTTTTAGTAATTTTAATAACACAAAATAGATTAGGAGAAAATTTAAAACTTTTAGTAGATCTAAAGAATCCTCAAATAACATGGGAAAGTGAATATACCATGATGAAACAAAATTCTAACGTAATGTATATATTATTCTATTCATTATTATTTGTTGGATTATTCTTCCTTTTAGGGAAAATAATAGGAAATGCGATTTTATATATTAATGTAATAATGTGGATCTCAATAATAGCAAATTTATATTTAAATGACTTTATTAGGAAAAGACAAAATAAATTATTTGAAAAAGTTTTCTAATTTTGAAACCAAATACACTTATTTTTTGTATTTGTATTAGATGGAGGAAAGGATATATGTCTAAAAACATAGTTGAAATGAAGGAAATAATTGAAAAATATGCTGATATGGTTTATAGAATAGCTCTTACAAGAACAAAGAGTATTGAAAATGCAGAAGATATTTTTCAAGATGTTTTCATGAAACTAAGTGAGAAAAATCCTAAATTTGAAAGTGAAGAACATATTAAAGCATGGCTTATTAGAGTAACTATCAATATGAGTAAAAATGCTAATTCTTCAAGTTGGAATAGGAAAGTAACTCGGACTTAGTGAAGATGTGAAATTTGAAACCAAAGAAGAAGAGGGAGTATTCGAAGCGGTAAATGAATTACCTCAAAACTATAGAACAGTCATATATTTGTTCTATTATGAAGGATACAAGACAAAAGAAATTGGAGAACTTTTAAAGAAAAGTGAAGGAACAATCAAAACATGGTTATTTAGAGCAAGAACTGAACTAAAAGAAAAGTTGGAAGGAGGGTTCGGAGATGAATAAGAATGTAGAAAATTATAAAAAGGCAGTTGATAAAATCGAGGCTAGTGAAGATTTAAAAGAAAATACATTTAAAATGGTATCTCAAGAAAAGAAAACAACCAAACTAAACTTAGGACAATTGCTAGCTGTTTGTGCATCTTTAGTGGTAGTCTTAACTGCAGGAATTTTTATATTTAATAGAAATGGGATTATAAAAGACAAAGATTCAGGAAAAGAAATCGAACTTGCAGAAGCTGAAATAGAACTACCTAAATTTAAAAATATTGATGAATTAAAAGAAACAATTTCAAAGAATACAAATAGCGGTTATAGAGGTGGTGTAATATTTGATACAGCTGATTTAGTTAATGAAAGTACTATGTCGGATGTGCCTGCTGGTGCGACGATGAGTGTAAATGAATCTAAGAATGCCACTCATTCAACAACTAATACTCAAGTAAAAGGAGTAGATGAGGCAGATATTGTTAAAACAGATGGAAAATATATTTACTATGTGGCTAGTGGAAAATTAGTAATAGTTGATGCAGAAAAATTGGAATTAATGGCAAAAATAGAATTTGATCAAAACTATTATTCAAGTATTAGAGAAATATTTATAAATGGCGATAAAGTAATAGTTTTTGGTACAACAAGACATAAAGAAGAAGTTGAAGAAGATGAAAAAGATGTAAGAGTATATGGTCAAACTCAAACACAAACAGAACGTATAGACACAAGATATTATGAATCAACTTATAGTATGGCTACAGCAAGAATATACGATATATCTGATAAGAAAAATCCAAAATTACTAAGAGAAGTTGGTCTTGAAGGATACTATAATACAGCAAGAATGATAGATAATACTATTTACTTAGTGGCAAATAAGAGTGTTTACTATTATAAAGGCTCAGGAAACGATGATAATGATTTATTACCAAGAATATTAGATACTGCTAAATCAGATAAAGCTAGTAGAGTTGAAGTTACTGAAATATCTTATACAGAAGAACCAAGCTCAAACTCATTTATGTTGGTTGCAGCTTTCAATATAGATGATAAAAAAGCAGCAAACATAAAAACAGTATTTGGTGCGAGTGATGAAGTTTATTGCAGTAATAACTACTTATATGTTACAGATAGCATATATCATAGAGGAATTATTTTAAGTAATCATAAAACCAATATATTAAAATTCAAATTAGGAAATGGAATAGTAACTCCAGTAGCTAAAGGAGAAGTTACAGGATATGTACATGACCAATTCTCAATGGATGAGAATGCTGGATATTTAAGAATAGCAACAACAAGTGAATCTTTACTAGGAAATGATACTAACAACCTATATGTTTTAGATTCAAAACTAAATCAAGTAGGAGAACTTACAGGAATAGCTTATGGAGAAGAAATAAAATCTGTAAGATTTGTTGGAAAAGTTGGATATGTAGTTACATATAAACAAATAGATCCATTATTTGTAATAGATTTATCAGATCCTAAAAATCCTACAATGAGAGGAGAACTTGAAATACCAGGATATAGTGCATACTTACATCCATATGATGATACACATATAATAGGAATTGGATATGATACAAAGACAAATGAATGGGGAGGAACAGTAAATAGTTCTCTAAAAATGTCAATGTTCGATGTTTCAGATTTAGATAATCCAAAAGAAATATTTAATGTAAAAATCGGAGGACAATCTACAAGTTCTGAAATTACATATAATCATAAAGCATTATTCTACTATCCAGAAAAGAATCTAATAGGATTCCCAATGACTTCATACTCATATGGAGCTACAACAGGATTTGTACTATACCAAGTAGACTTAAAAAATAATGAGTTTAAGAAATTCGGTGAATTAAAGAATGATTCAAATTATTGGAATAGAGTAGACAGAGTTATATACATAGGAGAAGATATCTTCTCTCTAACAAATGAAGATATAACAAAATATGATTTAGAGACTGCAGAACAAAAAGGAAAATTAACACTAGGAATAAATAATACAAAAGAATATATTATCGAAGATGAATGGTAAAATAAAAAAGGAGACCTTCTAAAAGAGGTCTTCTTTTTTTGTCTTTTTTTTGATAGAATACTTTTGAAAATTTACTAATGTGAAGGAGAAAAAATGAAAAGAGAAGATATAGAAGAAAAATATAAATGGGATCTAAGTGCTATGTATAAAAGCAAAGAAGAATATATGGCAGATTTTGATTTAGTAAAATCTAAAATCCCAGAGATAGAGAAATTTAAAAGTACTTTCTTAAATGACAGTGATACATTTTTAGAATTTATGGATTTATTAGAATTAATAGATAGAAAAGTTGAAAAGATATTTACTTATGCACATCTTGCTGTGGATGTAGAACCAGAAAATATGGAAATGCAAGAATTAAATAGTAATGTGTATGCATTAGCAGAAGAATTAGAAAAAAACACTGTTTTCGTTGATTTAGAAATACTTAAAAATGAAGATAAAGTAAAGAAAATACAAGAAGATAATAGATGTAGAAAGTTTGATAATATGTTTTATCATATTTTAAGAACAAAGCCACATATATTAAGTGATGAAACAGAAGAAGTTCTTACTAAGGCGAGTGGAATTATGGATGCCTCATATAAGACTTATTCTAATATCAGACCTAAATTTGATCCTGTTATAGTAAATGGAAAAGAAGAGTTTTTGAATGAAGAAACTGCTAAAGAGTTTTTAAGAAATCCAGATGAAAGTATAAGAAAACAAGCATATGAAAAACTTAATATTGTTTATAAAGAGCAAGCTAACGTTTATGCATCTACATTAGAAGGAACAATCAAAAAAGATGTATTTATAAGTGATATTAGGAAGTTTAAATCTCCTTTAGAAGCAAGTATTTATGGAGATGAAGTACCAGAAGAATTATTCTATAAAGTGCTAGAAGCGGCAAATAAAACATATCATGATTATTATTTAGACTTCTTAGAAGTATCAAGAAAACTAATTGGAAAAGAAAAACTAGATGTATATGATTTAAGATTACCTATAGTTAAAGAACCAGATATTAAATATTCATTAGACGATGCTTTCGATTTAATATTTGAAGCTACTCAAAATTATGGGAAAGAATATAGAGAAATACTTGAAAAGGCAAGAGAACAAAGATGGATAGATTTTATGCCTCATGAAGGGAAAAGACATGGAGCATATTCTTCAGGATGCTATGATTCATATCCTTACATATTAGCAAGTTTTACAAATGATTTAGAATCTGTTTTTACTTTAATTCATGAATTAGGTCATTCTGTTCACTCTTATTTTTCACATCATAATCAAGATTATATAAATAGTGATTACAGAATATTTGTAGCAGAAGTTGCATCAACTGTGAACGAAAACTTATTATTAAATTTACTAATTAGTAAAACAACCAATGTAGAGGATAAAAAGTATCTTTTATATAAAAAGATGGATGAATTTATTGGCTGCTGCTTTAGACAACCATTTTTTGCAAATTATGAAAATGAAATCCATAATAAAGTGGTAAATAATGAAGGACTATCTAATCAGACTCTTACTGATTTATATGAGAAATTATCAGAAGAATACTATGGGGGAAAAGTAAGACTTCATGAATATAGTAAATATACATGCTATGCAGTTCCACATTTTTATTATGATTATTATGTTTATAAGTATACAGTAGGTATGTGTTGTGCAGCTGTTATTGCAAAAAGAATTTTTGATGGAGATGAAGAACAAATAAAGAATTATTTACAGTTCTTAAAATCAGGTTCAACCCAAAGCCCTGTAGAATTGTTGAAACTTGCAGGAGTCGATCCATTAGATGAGAATTTGTATAAAGAAGCATTTGAAAACTTTAAGAAAGATTTAGATGATTTTAAGGCATTAGTATAAAAAAAGCGCTTATAAAAGCGCTTTTTTATTTATTTTCAATATGCCTTTTTATAATTCCTAAAAGAATAATAAATATTACTAAAAATATTACTATTAAAGCAGCAGTAAGTGGAAAAGATCTAGAAGATATAGCTACTGTATCACCAGATTGAGCTGAATCATTTTTTGGCATTTCTTCAGCTTTTTGTTTTGCTATTTCGGTATCTATAGAAACTTTTACATACTTCATATTTTGAGGATAAACCAACACTCTAGTTTCTATAAAAGGAAGAGAGTCTTGATTGGCTTCAATTGTTATTCCATCTATAGATTTATCTTCATTTAAACTATCTATATTTCTGTCAAAATATTCTGCAACTTTTGATGAAACAATTAAACTAATTAAATTACTAATTGATTCTTTTGAAACATTAGAGTTGGTATTTGGTTCACCTAAATAAATAATTGTTTTACCAGTCTCATCATTATATTTAAGTGCAACTAAATTTTCAAAATAGAAAAAAGCATTTGTATCATCATATAATTCTTCAGAGCTTTGTGAATAAACTTCTTTAGATATAGATGAATTAAACTTTGGAACAGATAACTTTATGAATGGATTAATTCTAAATTCTGCATAGGTGTTACCATCATCACCTTTTGTAAGCTGCTCTTCTATACCATCAGTACTTAAAAGAGTATAGAAATAATAATCTGATAAAGAAGCATTGATAAGGCTTCCGGGAACATTTCCTTGCATACTACTTATAGTATCAATTAGTAAGCCATTAGCTAAATACAAGTCGTCTTTATGTTCATTTTTTAATTCAATCTGACAACGTAAAGTGGTATTAACATCATCATAAATATATGTTAACTCTTGATTATTGCATTTTACAGTGTATCTATTAGGTCTTGAAGTAATATATACTTTATAACCAGAAGCATTTAGCTTTTTCACATATTCATGATTATTAAATTCATTAACAAGATTATCAAGATTAATATCAACATTTTGTGCTTCAACTGCAAATGATTTAGTACTTAAAATTATTATAAAAAATAAAAAGAATATAAATATTTTTTTTCTTAACATTGTTTTTTCTCCTTTTAACATATAAATATAATATAAATAATATTAATAATTTTCAAGAAAAAAGATGACTAATGGATAAAAATGAAGTATAATAATCAAGAAGGATAGGTGATTGCATGAATGTTTATAAGCCGATAATTACAAAAGAACTCTTGCAGATATCAAATATCCAAGATGAAATCAATTCATTCCTTGAAAATGGAGAGACAATTGAAAACAAAATATTTGATAAGTTTGAAGATATAGATATCAATGCAGAAGATATGGAATTTGAAAAGTGTATTTTCAAAAATTGTAAAATTACAGGAACTTTCGAAAAAGCTGTTTTTAGAGATGTGATTTTTGAAAGTTGCGATTTTTCAAACTGCTTAATGATGGAAAACAGTTTTATGAGAGTAGAAATAAAAGATTCTAAATTTGTTGGATGCAATTTTACTGACTCTAGACTATATCATCTAATTTGTGATAATTCTATCTTTCAGTATGCAAATTTTAATTCGGCAACAATAGAAGATACAGTATTTGATAAAAGCGACTTGACAAAAAGCTTTTTTGATAACTGCAATTTTAAAAATGTTTATTTTGAAAATAGTAAGCTTATAGAAACTAGCTTTTTCAAAACTAAATTAAAAGATATTGATGTATCTAGTTGTGAATTTTCAGGAATAACAACTAGTATAGAAGATGTAAAAGGATTAATAGTAAATAATTTTCAAGCAATTGAATTATCGAAGTTGCTTGGAATAGTAATAAAATAGGAGAAGTTACTTTGAGTAGAAGGAAGATTACTAAACTCGAACGATTGAAACATGCTAAAAAAAGAAAGAAGATACAAAGATCTATTCTTTTTTTAGCTATTGTTGTTTTAGGTGTTACCTTTCAATTATTGAATTCGAGAAGAGTTAATTTAATAGTTGTGAATAATAATAGTAAAATAGAAGCTCAAAAAGAAGATGATAAAATCATTGCTCATGAAGAAGAAAATGAAACTATAAACTTTGAAGAAGAATTAGTTTCTGAGGTTGATCAAGTTCCAGATACAATTCAAACTTCACAAAGTTCTTTAGAAGAAGTAAAGAATGAAATACAAAACTATATGAATACACATGGGTTAACAGAAGAAAATTTTGCAATGTTCTATTATCAACCAAACAATAATGATTTTTTTACCTTTAATGAAAATAAATACTTTACAGCAGCAAGTACTATAAAAGTACCACTTGCAATGATTTATTATGAAAAAATCAATGCTGGAGAATTGAGCTTAGACTCAAAGCTAGTATATAAAGCAAGCGACTATGAAGCTGGCACTGGTAAAACAAGCATCAAGTACAAAACTGGAGATGAAATACCTTTATCATTTTTGTTAGATGAAATGATAATAAACAGTGATAATACAGCAACTCAAATATTAAAACATGGACTTGGAGGAGATGAGACTTATAGAACATTGATATCAAAATATGCTAGAAGACCTCTTCCAGATAACTTTTATGATGAAAATGTAATTTGTGCAGCTTTTGGATATGATATTATTTCTTACTTATATGATAATCAAAATAGTTTTCAACATTTGATCGATAATATGAAAAAATCATCTAATGGTGGCTATTTAAAGAAAAATATATATTGTGAAGTAGCGCACAAATATGGAAGCTATGAAAAAAATATTCACGATTTTGGTATTGTTTATGCGAAAAACAATTATCTAGTTGGAATATTTACAGTTGGTCAAGATGAAGCAGAACAAATGATATCTGAAATCAATCAAATATTATTAAAAATAAATGAAAAATAAGAATATAATTTCTTGACTTTTTATACTTATTATAGATAAAATTAATTCATAAAATACAAAGGAGAAAAATTATGAAAAAAGTTGTGATTTGTTTAATTGTAGTTGTTGTGATTGCATTAGTTGCAGTAGGTGTAATTTTTGGAAGACAAAAGCTACTAGTTAATAAATATTCAAATATAGAAAAATACGAATTAAGAAATGATTCTATTCCATCGGTTGCTAAAGTAGTTGGTAGTGGTACTCTAAAAAAGGTAACACTAAAGAAGGATAGAACCAATGATATAGAGACACTTGAATTAGTTTATGAAGACTCAAATGCGAAGGCATCATCTGAAAAATATATTGAATATTTAAAAGAAAATGACAACTACTTAGATACAAAAGCAGATAATGATAACATAAGAAGAATTGCTGAAACATCTAGCAATAGTGATGATTTGATTACAGTAGAAACTGAGTTAACAGAAAACGGATACATAGTTAGAGTAGAAGTTGGAAAAGGATTCTTGGGATTAGAAGAACAAGACTAGAAAAATAGAGTAAAATAGGAATTAACATAATTGACAGGATGACAAAAAGTAAACTTGTAACATTATTGTAAAACACTTGTAACCTAAAAGAAATATTGTAAACTAAAAACGATGAAACTGTTGAAAATAAAGGAAAAGAAGGAATGTGAAATATCCTTCTTTTTTTGACAAAAACGGGGTGCGGTGCTATACTTTGTTTATCAAAAATGAAGTAGGTGATTATATGATTTACAAGTCAGATATTAGTAGTTTAAGAAAAGACATGGAAGAGCAAGTAGGACACAAGATAATAGTTAAAGAGTCACCAGGTAAACGTAGTAAACCTCTTGAAAAAGAAGCTGTTATCGAACAAGTTTATCCAACTTACTTTAGAGTAAAATTTGACGAGAACGAAAGAAGAAGCTCATACAATTACACTGATATTTTTACTAAGTCAGTCGAAGTTCAAGTTTTAGATGGAGATCACTTTAGAACATTAGAACCTCCAGCAATTATTTCTAAAAAGAACAGAGAAGAATTTGTTGATGGAGTTAATTTATAAATTAATGAAAAATTCCTAAAATATTGTTTTAGGAATTTTTTTGTGCCTAAAAATATAGATTTTTGTTGACTTTTTTAAATAATTGTATTAAAATAGTTACGCTATTGCGAATATAATATTTGTTTTTTACTTCTCCCCGGTGGTAGAAAATGAATTTATATATATTTTAAAATATTTGAATGGAGGGTAATTATTACCATGAACAATACAACATATAGCGCTAAAAAGAGTGAAATTGAAAGCAAATGGTATGTAATTGATGCTGCTGGTAAACCTTTAGGTAGAGTTGCTACAGAAGCTGCTAAATTACTATCAGGAAAAACAAAACCTACATACACACCAACAATTGATACAGGTGATCACGTTATTATAATCAATTGTAAAGATGCTGTATTAACAGGAAAAAAATTAGATCAAAAGATTTATAGACATCATTCAGGTTATATTGGAGGAATGAAAGAAACTACTGCAAGAATTATGATGGAAGAATCTCCAGAAGAAGCAATGATGAAAGCTGTAAAAGGTATGCTTCCACATACTAAATTAGGAAGACAAATGATCAAGAAATTAAGAGTATATGCTGGTGGAGAACACGAAAACATAGCTCAAAAACCAGAAGTATGGGAGGTTAAATAGAAATGGCTAAGAAATCTGAAAAAATAGTTTTCTGCGGAACAGGTAGAAGAAAAAAATCAATAGCTAGAGTAAGATTAGTTGAAGGTAAAGGTGATATCACAGTTAATGGTGCATCTTTAGATGAATATTTCGGAACAGAAATATTAAAAGTTATAGTTAAACAACCTTTAACAGTTACTAATACAGCTGATAAATATGATATTATTTGTAAAGTAGAAGGTGGCGGTCTATCAGGACAAGCTGGTGCTGTTAGACATGGTATCGCTAGAGCTTTATTAGAAGCAAATGGAGAATATAGAGCTGCTTTAAAATCAAACGGATTCCTAACAAGAGATCCTCGTATGAAAGAAAGAAAGAAATACGGATTAAAGAAAGCTAGAAAAGCTCCACAATTCTCAAAGAGATAATTTTTTGGAAAGCCCGTATTTGTTACGGGCTTTTTAGTTTTTTTATAAGGTGAAATATGATAGTAAATGTTGAATTAAAGAAATACATAGAAGAAAAAATTTACCCATTATATAATAACAATTATAATGGAGATAACTTAGAAAGAGTAGAATATGTACTAAATCGTGGGCAAAAAATAGTAAGCGAAAATGGTTTAATAATAGATGACAATATTTTATTTGCAGCAATTGCTTATCATGATTTGAGAAATAATACTAATGAAAAAGATCATGAAAAAATTAGTGCAGAAATAATGTTTAATGACAAAATTCTAAAAAAATATTTTTCTGATAAAGAAAGAATTATTATCAAAGAAGCTATTGAAGACCAAAGAGCAAAAATGGAAAAAGAGCCAAGAAGTATTTATGGTAAAATATTATCTTCTGCTTCACGCAATTCATCAGTAGAACAGTGTTTAAGAAGATCATATAATTATGGAAAAAAGATAAATCCAGATGCGACTGATGAAGAAATATTTGAGGGTTCATACAAAGCACTTGTTAAAAAATTTGGCAAAGATGGTTATGCTAAGTTCTATTTTAAAGATTCTACATATGAAAAATTTTTAAAAGAGTTAAGAGATTTGTTATCAAATAAAGAAGAATTTATAAAAGTTCAAAAAAATATAGTTAAAAACTAAAGATGTTTAAATTGTTCAACAAGCTACTAAAATAGTTGACAAAACTGAAAACCTGTGTTAAAATTATCAAAGTTTAAAGAAGAAGTTAGGTTCTCACCTCAGTCAATTAAGACAAAAGGTTAAATCAAAATTATATAAGAAGTTTATATTTTATATATTTTTGCGTGAACTTGACTTGTTTTTAAAACAAGTCATTTTTTTATGAATAAATGACACACAAGAAAACGGAGGTGTTTTACCATAAAACAAGAATTACCTATCAATAGTCAAATAAGATTTAGTGAAGTAAATGTTATTGACGAAAACGGAGAAAAGCAAGGAAAAATGAAACTTGAGGATGCTTTAGATTTAGCTGATAGCAAGAAAATGGACCTAGTTTTAGTTTCTCCAAATCCTGATATGCCTGTTGCTAAAATAATGAATTATGGCAAGTACAAATTCGAACAGGCTAAAAAGGAAAAAGAATCTAGAAAAAATCAAAAAGCATTAGAAACAAAAGAAATTAGAGTTACTCCAAATATTGGAGATCATGACTTCGGGTTTAAATGTAAAAATGCTAGAGGATTTTTAGAATCAGGTAACAAAGTAAAGATTACTGTAAGATTCAGAGGTAGAGAATTAAATAATGTAAAAATCGGAGAAGCTGTTCTTAATAAATTTGAAGAAGAGTTATCTGATATTGCAAATACAGAAAAGAAACCTCATTTAGAAGGTAAAAATATGTTTTTAATACTAGCTAAGAAGTAGAAAGGAGAATTATTATGCCAAAATTAAAAACTAATAAAGCTGCAGCTAAAAGATATTCAAAAACAGCTACAGGTAAAGTAAAAAGAACAAAAGCTAATAGAAGACACTTATTAGCTAATAAAACTAAAAGAGCAAAACACACAGCAAGAGTACAAGACGGAATTATGGATAAGACATGTTTATCACATGTAAAGAAGTTATTACCATATGACTAATTGGAATTTTAGGTAGAAAAGGAGTGAAATATAAATGGCAAGAGTAAAAACAGCTAGAACAACTAGAGCTAGACATAAGAAAGTTTTAAAAAGAGCAAAAGGCTACTATGGAGCAAAACATTATAGATTTAGAATGGCTAACCAAGCTGTTATGAAATCAGGAATGTATGCATACGTAGGAAGAAAAGATAAGAAAAGTGATTTTAGAAAATTATGGATTATAAGAATCAATGCAGCAGCTAGAATGAACGGATTAACATATAGCACATTAATCTCAGGATTAAAGAAAGCTAATGTTACAATTAACAGAAAAATGTTAGCTGAATTAGCAGTTTCAGATCCAAAAGCTTTTGAAGAAATCGCTAATATTGCTAAAAATGCAAAATAAGAAAAAAAGGTATGTCATAACTTGATGTTATGACTCTTTTTTTTACTTAAAAATATGTAATTTAGAGAGTAGATTCTATTGAAAAAACTGCTTAATTGATATATAATTAGCCATATTTTATAAAGGAGGACCAGCAAATGGCATACAATTTTAAAGAAGTAGAACAAAAATGGCAAAAAAAATGGTATGACGAAGGAACATTTAATGCCGAAAATTCATATGAAAAGAAGAAATGGTATGGACTTATTGAATTCCCATATCCATCTGGTCAAGGACTCCATGTTGGTCATCCAAGAAGTTATACTGCAATGGATATTATTGCTAGAAAAAGAAGAATGGAAGGATATAATGTATTATTCCCTATAGGATTTGATGCATTTGGTTTGCCAGCAGAAAACTTTGCAATAAAAAACCATGTTCATCCTAAAATTACAACTGAAAAGAATATTGCACATTTTACAGAACAATTAAAAGCATTAGGTTTTTCTTTTGATTGGTCAAGGGTTATAAATACAACAGATCCTGACTATTATAAATGGACTCAATGGATTTTTATTCAATTGTACAAACATGGATTAGCATATAAAGCAACAATGCCTATTAATTTCTGTACAGGATGTAAAGTAGGATTAGCTAACGAAGAAGTTGTTAATGGTGTTTGTGAAAGATGCGGAAGTCCTGTAGTTCAAAAAGAAAAATCACAATGGATGCTTAAGATTACAGAATATGCACAAAGATTAATTGATGACTTAGATGATTTAGATTTCTTGGAGAAAATCAAAATACAACAAAAAAATTGGATAGGAAGAAGTGAAGGTGCGGAAGCAAAATTTGCCATATCAGGAACTGATGACTATCTAGAAGTATACACAACAAGACCTGATACAATGTTTGGGGCAACATATATGGTAGTTGCACCAGAACATGAATTAATAAGCAAATATAAAGATAAAATAACTAATTTGGCTGAAGTAGAAGATTATCAGAAGAAAGCTTCTTTGAAATCTGATTTTGAAAGAGCAGAGCTAAATAAAGAAAAAACAGGTGTTGAAATAAAAGGGATTAAGGCAATTAATCCGTTTACAAAGGAAGAAATTCCAATCTGGATTTCAGATTATGTCTTAATAACTTATGGTACAGGAGCTATTATGGCTGTACCTGCACATGATGATAGAGATTTTGAATTTGCGACTAAATTTAGTTTACCAATTAAACAAGTTATTTCAAAAGATGGAAAAGAAGAAAAATTAACTGAAGCATTAACAGAAACAGAAACTGGAGTGATGATTAATTCTGGTTTTATGGATGGAATGGTTCCTAAAGATGCGATTGAAAAAGCTACGAAAAAACTAGAAGAAGAAGGAATTGGAAAAAAGAAAATTAATTATAAACTTCGTGATTGGGTATTCTCTCGTCAAAGATATTGGGGAGAACCTATTCCTATGGTTTATTGTGATAAATGCGGTTGGGTGCCAATTCCAGAATCTGAATTACCTTTAACTTTACCAGAAGTTGAGGATTTTGAACCTGGAGAAAATGGTGAATCACCACTTGCTAAACAAACAGAATGGATAAATACTACATGCCCTCATTGTGGAGGAAAAGCAACTAGAGAGACTGATACAATGCCACAATGGGCAGGATCTTCATGGTATTTCTTAAGATATATGGATGCACACAACAATGAAGAATTAGCTTCTAAGAAAAACTTAGAATATTGGGGACCTGTTGACTGGTATAATGGTGGTATGGAACATACTACGCTTCACTTATTATATTCAAGATTTTGGCACAAATTCTTGTATGATATAGGAGTTGTACCAACAAAAGAGCCATACCAAAAACGTACTTCTCATGGAATGATTTTAGGAACTAATGGCGAAAAAATGAGCAAGTCTAAAGGAAATGTTATTAATCCAGATGACATTGTTGAAGAGTTTGGCGCTGATACATTTAGAGTTTATGAAATGTTTATGGGACCATTTGATCAAACTGCAGCTTGGTCTATGGAAAGTATTCGTGGATGTGGTAAATTCTTAGATAGAGTTTGGAATTTGAAAGACATTATGACAGATGAAGAAGGATTTTCGGAAAAGCATGAAAAAATGATGCATAAGTCAATTAAGAAAGTTTCAAATGATATTGATGAAATGAAGTTTAATACTTCAGTAGCACAATTTATGACATGTCTAAATGAGTTTGTTAAAGATAAATATATAACAAAAGGAGAATATAAAGTATTCTTACAATTGCTAAATCCTTTTGCTCCTCATATGACTGAAGAATTAAATAAAATGATAGGTGAGACTATAGAAATAGCTAAAAAACCATGGCCTAAATATGATGAAGATAAAACAATAGAAGATGAGATTGAGATTCCAGTACAGATAAATGGTAAATTAAAAACTACTGTACTTGTTCCAAAAGATATATCAGAGGAAGAAATAAAAAATGTTGTAGATGCAAATGAAGTAGTTAAGAACTTTGTGGCAGATAAAACAATAGTTAAACAGATATATGTTCCTGGAAGAATATATAATATAGTTGTAAAATAATACATTAAAAAGAGAGTTGAAAAACAACTCTCTTTTTTGGTGTCTTTTTTCATTTACGTCAATATTACAATAAGATTAAGTTTGCATAACAGTTACGTTGAGTTTATTGACTTTTACATGCATTATATATAAATTTAATAATATAAATGAGTAGAAAAGTGCAAACGATGTACTGCTATGAAAAAAGGAGAAAAAAATGCAGAGCAGTTTAGGTATTTATATTGAAGATAATCTAATAAAATATGCAAAAGTTGTAAAGGATAGAGACAACATTAAAGTTGAGGCTTTTGGTACAAAATTCTATGATAATGTTGAACAAGCAATTTCACAAATTGTAAATGAAACAGGAAGCCAAAAAACTCCAATTGCAGTTAATTTACCAGGCGGCTACTATGACTATTTCGATTTATTTGCGTTATTAAATGCTAGTGCTATGAAAAAGTCTGTAGATATTGAGTTTGAAATGCTATGTGCAGACAAGGGCATAGACAAGAATGATATGGAAAAAAGATACATTTTCTTATTAGATCAAGATGATGCAGATAAGATGAAGGTATTAAATGTTTCTATAATGAAAGATGAATTAGAAACATTAAAAGATAAATTTTCAGACTACTCATTAACTACTATAGAACCTTTACCAATTTCAATCTCTAATTTAATTACACCAGATGAGGGACAAAATGAGTTGATTGTAAACTTGGAAAGAGAAACGACATTAACATTTTTACAAGGCGGAAATATAGATAAAGTTGATACAATAGATACATCAATAATGGAAGCTTTTAATAAGATATTAGATGTTGAAAATTCAAGAGAAAAGGCATACGAAATATTAAAAAATACTACTATTACATCACAAGAAATATCAGGTGGAGAAGGAAATGAGTATTTAGAAGTTGTTGTACCAGTTTTGTTTAAGATTTTAAATGAAATAAAAGAAAAAATGAATGAATATGGTAAACAAATTAATAAAGTTTATTTTACAGGTACTGGTATTGTAATAAATAACGTAGATATGTATTTCCAAGATAGATTTAATGATATTCAATGCGATTTAATCAAACCATCATTTATAGATTCTCAATCATTGAAAATTGGTATTAAGGAATACATAGAAGTTAATAGTGCTATAGCACTTGCTCTAAATGGCGCTCATATTGCCGGAACAGATGAACTAAACTTTGGATCAAAGCAAAGTGCATTAAACCTAGGTAAAATTGATATTAGTCCTTCAAATATAAAAGTAAAAAGCTTTAAAGAGACTGCAGGACAAAGCTTAGATGCTTTTGAAAAAATGGCTGTTAGAATTGCATTTCTTTCGATTATAGTAATAATATGCTATAGCGTAATTACAAAAAATCTGATGGCTAATATGACAGAAAAACAGGAAGATACAGCATCAAGCATGAATTTATCTCAAACTGCAGTTAGTCAAATGGACATAGATAAAGCTGAAATTGATTATATGACAGCTGAATATGATGCGATGAGATCAAGACTTAATAATAGATTAGTTGTTGATGGTGAAACAATATTTGCTGAAAAAGAAATAACAGACTTCTTACAGACAGTAGGGTCAACAATACCAAAAGAAGTTAAATTGGTAACTTTAGAAAATACACAAGGAAGACATTTTGTGATAGAAGCTAGATCTATAAAATATCAACAACTTGGATATTTTAAATCATTACTAAGAATCAACAATGTTTTAACAAATATTCAAGCTTCTACAGGTATTAAATATCATGACTCAGACACAGACGAAGACTATGTTTTAATAACAATTGAAGGAGATTTACCAGAGCAATTTTAGTAAAAATATAAGGAGATAAAAATGAGAAGAATCATAATAATAGGAGTAGCTTTATTCTGTATAATTCTTGCTGTGTTCACTATTTACACTGGATTACCACTTTTTGGTGTTCCTAAAATTAGTGACGTAAGAGCTGAACATGATAAGACAACTGCCGCAATGAATGAACTAGATACTTTTAAAAAGACAACTTTTTCTACAGTTTCGAAGAAATTAGAAGGAGCAGTTACTAAATGTAAAACTGCCAAAGCAGAGTATGATAAGGCAGCACAGTCACAAACAGAAGAAGAAAAAAAAGAAGCTCTTAAAAGTAAAACATACGATATAGAATATCTATGGGTTAAATTAGGAAATTATGCAAATAATAGTAGAATAGATTTTACGTTAGATATATATAAAACAGAAGAAGCTAATACAGAAAATGATTATGTATTATGTGATCTTAAAGTAACAGCAATTAGCTCTTATTATGGCTTTATAGATTTCTTAGAAAAAATAAGTGTAGACCCTGATCTTAAAATGATTCCACAAAACTTAAGAATGGGAAGTGAATGGAAGCAAGTAAAACTTGATATCAGTTCACCAAACACTTTATATTTGGACTATGAGTTTAATGAGGCAAATGCAACATATAGAGAAATACCTAAATTGGTGCTTGTTAGTGAATTTTATAAAACGGATGTGCCAATAAGAAAAGATTCTTTATTGAAAGTTGAAAACCCTGAGACTTTAGAAGCTGAACAAAAAGCAGCTGAAGAAGCTGCAAAGAATCAAAATTCTACAAATGCTACAAACTCAACAAGTAATTCAAGTAGCGTTAATAGAAATACATCACGTAACACAACAAGCAGTAGTTCTAGATAATTAATTATTAGGAGGAAAAATGAAGGTAATTATTAGAGAAACAGTGGCAATGATAATACTTATAGCAGCAATAATGCTTATTATAGTTATGACATTCTTTGACTATATTCAAGATGAGTCAACAAGGCCAACTAGTGCAAAATATGTAAAAAATGAGGAAATAACGAATATATTAATGAGTAAAAAAGAATATCAAGATGCTGCTAACTCAATTTCGTTATCATCTTCTTCACTTACTGTAGAACCAGATATGTTAAGTCAAATGATAAGTAAATATGATTTAGGACAATCAGCGCCTTTTGACGAAATACCAATTACAAGAATTGACTATGATAAAGACGGAAATGCTTATTACAGAGTTGCTAATGATAACACAATTGGAAATCCTAATATAAATGGAACTACAGGAACAAGTTATGGAGATGTAGGAACAGGAAGTTCTGTTGCAGGAACTACTGAACAACAAACTACAACAACTGTTACGAATACAACTCCTGTTGATAGGCCACTATATACACAACCAAATAGTGGAAAATAATAATAATGGTTATATTTAAAATTTAATATATATAACAAATTTATACCAAAGATTTTTAAGGAGGAAAATTATGAAAAATTCAAAAGGTATTACTTTAGTAGCACTTGTAATTACAATTGTTGTATTATTAATTTTAGCAGGTGTTACAATTTCTATGGTTTTAGGACCAAATGGAGTTTTATCTAATGCTAGAGAAGCTAGAACTGGATCAGCTGGTTCAACAGCAAAAGAAGCTTTAACTACAGCATTAGGATCAATCCAAACAGATTATTTCAAAGGAGATACTTTAGCAAAGGACTTCGTTACTAAAGAAAAATTAACAAATCTTCTACCAGGTTACTACTGGGGTGGTAATAATGGTATTACATGGGCTAACGATGGTAAAACAGCTACAGTTAAATTCCAAGAAAAAGATCCAAACCAAGATGCAGCTAAATCAGGAGGACATTCATTTGAAGCTACAGTTAATGATCAAGTAACATTACAATCATTCAAGATGGATGGAACTACTTATTAATTAAATCAAAAATATAAAAGCATATGCATGTATATGCATATGCTTTTATAAGATTTTTAAAGAAAGGGACAAAAGATGAAAGCGCTTTTATACATTATAATATTTGCAATAGGAACAGTTTTTGGTAGTTTTTGTACATTAGCTATATACAGAATACCTTTAAAAAAGAATATTACGACGGAAAGATCTTTTTGTCCAAATTGTGAGCATAAATTAGGATTTTTTGACCTAATTCCCGTATTAAGTTACATTTTTTTAGGTGGAAAATGCAGATATTGTGGAAAAAAAATTAAACCTACCTATTTAATAATAGAGTTACTTATGGGAATTACTGCAATAGGTATTTTCTTAAGTCTAAATACAGCATGGGAAAGCATAGAAATATATGATTTAATAAAATTCTTATATCTTATGATATTTGCAACAACATTGGTTTTAATTGCAGGAATAGATAGAAAGCAAAAGAAAGTTAGTAAATCTACTATTTTGGTTGGATGCCTAATTAGCCTATTATATATAATATATTTATGTGTATTAGGTGAACAGAATAGTGCTAATATGTATAGATATGTTATATACTTCATAGCTATTTTCATTATAGCCATGATTACAGGAAAGTATAAATTCTTTAAGTATAAATATTTACTTGAAATATTAATGATTTGTATATACATCAATATGTTTGAACCATCAGAAGTATTTCTGATAACTACAATATTAACAATGATTTCCCTAACATGTTTATTAATTGTGAATAATCACAAGAATAAAATAGATAAAAGTGATATTTTAGCAGAAGAAAAAACAAATTTAGATATTCCAATTGCTATGTACCTTTGCATATCAAATATAATTGCAATGGTATTGGCTGGAATAGTAATCTAAGATGGAGAAGAATATGTTATTCAAAAAATTAAAGAAAGAAGAAAAAGGTTTTACAGGACAAGATATATTAATTGCTGTTTTTATGGTTACAATTTTCTTGTCTCTACTTGGTGGAATTTTTATTAATCTTTCTAAAACATCAAAAGAAATAAGACAAATAGCGCGTACTACTGATGCTTTCACTAAAATAGCTGAAAGAGTTGATAGCATGACCTATGATGAAGTGGATGCAATAAATGTTGAAAGTGGTGAAATTAATAAACTAATAAATATAGATGGAATAGATATAGGTTCGGGAATTGATTTTGAATTTCGTAAATCTAAATCTAATGATGAAGAAAGAACCACTCTAATTATTGAGATAATAGGAAAATATACTATTGCAGATAAGGCTAATAATATGCAAATAACATTAAAGAAAGTAGCATATACAGGTGGTGAAGGAACAGGAGATCCAGGAGATGACCCAGGTACTGGAGGAGATATATTACCTTCAGGTAGTAGCTATTGTGAACTTACATATCCTTTTAATAAACCAGGAGAGATTAGTGACTACAGACCTGTAAAAAGAATTTGGAATTTAACTAATAATAATGCTACTAGTTATTGGGTTGCTTGCGATATCGATGATCCAGAATGGTATTCAGTAGAAGAGGGGAATTTTCCTATCTATGTAAAGAATAATGCAACCACAAGTAAAGCAACTATAAATGGTAAAAAGAAAACTAGATATTATCCTACGAGTAGCAATACATTTTATGTATGGATCCCTAGAATCTCAGGAAATATTGATAATTATTCATTTGCATATGAAACACTTAATAATGCTATTGAACCATTAGCGCCAGGTGGATACAAAATAGGAAATGACTTAGGACAATACAGTAGATATAATAATCAAAATGTATTTGAAAATAATAGAGGATTTTTGCAAGGATTTAAGTTTACTACAGATAGACCGTTTGAAGGAAATAATTTAGGAGGTAGACAAAGAGGAGATCATCTTCCTGCAAATTTAATTAATTTAATTAAATCTATTAAATTATAGATTTTTACAAAAGAGAAAGGGTAAAACAATGGCTGGAAAAAGAGTACCAATTGGAATTGAATTAGTAAAAAGAAAAATTGTTACAGAAAATGACATTCGTGAAGCGATTAAATATCAAAAAGAACACCCAAATGTTAAGATTGGTGAAGCATTAATTGCCTTAGAATTAGTTGATGAAAAAGAACTTGCTGTGGCTATGTCAGAAATACTAAATGAAAAAGTAATAATTATGAAGCCTGACTTAGTTAACTTAGATGTTAGTAAATATATTTCAATGGATATAGCAAAAAAGAACAAAGTTATACCGTTTGATGAATTAAATGGCAAAGTTAAAGTATGTTTTGCTGATACTAGCAACAGAGAAGTAGTTGAGCAAGTAAGATTAATGTTATTACATAATGGATATACAATGGAAAGATATATATCTTTCACATCATTCATAGAAGAAACATTAGAAAGTTTAGATAATGTAACAGCAGAAAATTTTAATAATCCATCTCAAGATATTACAAAAATGGTTGATACTATTATAAAGACTGGTATGGATAAAAGAGCATCAGATATCCATATTGAACCTATGGAAAAAGATATTAGGGTTAGATATAGAATTGATGGTGATATGATTACAGTTGCTAAGATTGCTAAAGAAAATCAAATGCAAATGATAGGTCGTTTAAAAGCTATATCAAATATGTATCAAGAAAAAACAGAATCTCAGGATGGTAGAATTGTAATGTATCCAGGATTCAACATACGTGTTTCTTCACAAAACACTATATATGGAGAAAAATTCGTTCTTAGACTTTTGAAAAAAGATGCTAAGATTAGAGATATTTATGAATTAGGTTTTCCAAGAGAAGACAACTTAATATCTAAGTACTTTGATAAGAGAAATTCTGTAACTATAGTTGCAGCTCCAACTGGTGAAGGTAAAACAACAACACTATATAGTATAATAAAAGTTTTAAATACAAATACAGTTAATATTATAACACTTGAGGATCCCGTTGAAATTAGAATTCCAGGTCTTAACCAAGTTGAAATGGATGCTAAAACTACTTTCGCTAAAGCATTAAGAACGGTTTTAAGACAAGACCCTAACATTATTCTTGTTGGTGAGATTAGAGATTTGGAGACAGCCGAAATTGCTATGGAGGCTGGACAAACAGGACACTACGTTTTATCAACAATACATACTATAAACTCAATTGAGGTTATCACAAGACTTAGAAAACTTGGAATATCTGATTATGATATTGCAAGTACACTAGCCACAGCTGTTTCACAAAGACTTGTTAGAAGAACATGTCCGCACTGTGCTAAAGAAAGACCATTTACTGAAGAAGAAAAAAAGAAGATTAATGATTATGCAAAAAAATATAATCTTGAGTTTGACTTTTCAGATAAACATACATACGAAATAGTTGGATGCAAAGAATGCAATATGACAGGTTATCTTGGAAGAATTGCCATTATAGAGATATTAACTCTTACAGATAGAATAAAAGAAGCTGTAATGGATGGAAAATCCACTTATGAAATTAGGAAGATTGCTTTAGAAGAAGGTTTCCTACCATTTGAAGTGGATGGATTAAAAAAGGTTGTTGATGGAAGAATAACACTTGAAGAATTAAACAATAAGACTTTATTATTTAATGGATAATGGGAGGAAAGTATGTTAAATTTAGAAGATATTATTGAAGAAGGATTACAACAAGGAGCGTCAGATATTCACATTATATGTGGATTAAAACCGGTATATAGAATTACAAAAGCTTTATTACCATCAAAGTTTCCAGTAGTAACTGAAGATGATATATATGGATTCTATGATTTTATAGTAAATGGAAATGTGGAATATGATGAGCAATTCAAGAAAGATAGAAGACTTGACTGTGCTATAGCATATAAAGATGTCAGACTAAGAGTAAACGTTTCATTTATGGATAATGTTCCTTTGTTTACTCTAAGAATTATAAAAAATACATTACCTAGATTTGAAGATTTAGGTGTACCAGATGTTATCAGAAGAATGACATATCAACCACAAGGTGTTATTCTTGTAACTGGTAAGACAAACTCTGGTAAAACAACAACACTTAACTGTTTGATTAATGATATAAATGAGAATCAAAACAGAAAAATATTAACACTTGAGGCACCGGTTGAATATAAACATAAAACAAAAAAATCAATTATAGTTCAAAAAGAAGTTGGACCTGGAGCAGATTCTCTAAACTTCCATGATGGCGTTAGAAATGCCCTAAGAGAAGACTGTGATATCCTAGTAATAGGAGAGATTAGAGACAAAGAAACAATGGCTGCAGCTATTGATATGGCAGAGTCTGGACACTTAGTTATAGGAACACTTCATACAAAGTCTTGTGCTGAAACTCTAGATAGAATCATAAACTTCTATGATTTCTCAGACCAAGCTCAAATTAAAGTATTAATGGCAGCATTATTAAGAATTATAGTTTCACAAAGATTAATACCAGGAAAAGATGGAGATTCATTAGTAATGGTTCCAGAAGTTATGGTAGTTGATAATGTTGTTGCAGGATGTATTAGAAAAGAAAAATTCTCAGTTTCTGAAATTGAAGATGCTATACAATCTTCATCAGACAAAGGAAGCCAAGGTCTAATAACAGTTCTTGCAGATTTATTCATAAATGATAAAATAACACTAGAACAAGCACAAGCACAAATAGAAGAAAAGAACTATGGAATGCTTGATAAGATAATTATGCAAAGAAAAGGTGCAAACCAATAAACGGAGGAAAGAGATGCCAGCTTTTCAATATAAGGCGTTAGATCCACGAACAGGACAAAAAATAACCAATACTGTAAATGGAATAACCAAAAAAGAATTATATGATAAGTTAAAGAAAAACGGATTAGTGCCTATTGAAATTCAACAAGCACTAGAGATTACTGCTGGAGCAAAAACACCTGTTAAAAGACATAGATCATCAGAAGAAATTCTTAAAGATTTATCTCCAGAACAGGTAAAACTTATATATAAGAGCAATAAAAATGAAAAGAAAACCAAAGCTATGACTGGAAAATCTAAAAAGATTTCTCAAAATAGAGGTCATAAAGTTAAAACTAGAGATATTATAAGTTTTACTCAGCAGTTCTTATTATTGAAAAAAGCAGACTTTAACAATATTCATGCACTAGAAACCGTTATAACATCAACAGAAAATCCTACTTTTAGATCTATTCTAGAAGATATTCTAGATGGTGTAGAAGCTGGTGAAAACATGTATAAGACAATGGAATACTATGGAAATATATTCCCAGTTATATATGTTAATATGATAAAAGTTGGTGAAGAATCTGGAGCTTTAGTAAACGCTTTGGAACAAGCAATGGATTACTTAGAAAATGCTGATGCTCTTGCTAAAAGAGTAAAGAAAATCATTATGCCAAACGTTATACAGTTTGTGGGCATTATGCTATTATTAATATTTGGTACAATATTTATTATTCCTACCATACAGAATGTTTTCGATCAGATGGGATCTTCAGCACAATTACCAATGCTAACACAATGGTTTTCTAATTTCTTAAAAAGTGCGAGTCATTGGTGGTTCTATCCAATTATTATAATTGTAGTAGCAATCGTTATAGTTATGGCATATATAAGAACTCCAAAAGGAAGATATCAATGGCACTTGTTCAAATATAAAGCACCAATTTTTGGTTCTTTAATATATCAAGTAGACTTTTCTAGAATTATGAAAGCAGTTTCTCTTAACATAAAAAATGGTATGAGAATACAACAGGCATTAGAAGTAAGTAAAAACGTTGCTAAAAACAATGTTATGCTATCAATGATAGAAACAGCTATCAACAACTGTATGATTGGTAAATCTTGGATTGAACCATTTGAAGAATCTGGCTTTGGAAATCCAATGGCTATAGAAATGCTAAAAGTTGGTATGCAAACTGACTTACCTACTATGATGGATAAACTATTAGAATTTATTGAACAAGATATAGATGTAATATTACAAAGAATTATGAAGGTATTACCAGAAGTAAGTTATATTTTAGTTGGTGCAGTATTAATATTCTTTGTTGTAGTAGTATTAGTTCCATGTATTCAAGTATATATGGGTTCATTTATGTTCGAAAGTTCATATATGTAATGAAAAAAGGAACTTGTTTTCAAGTTCCTTTTTGTTTTTTGGAGGATGTATTATGAGAATCGGAATAGATATAGGTGGCAGCCATGTAGGCGTAGGTTTAATAGACAATGGAAATATAATAAGTGAAGAAGCAAGAAATTTAACAAGACAAGACAGAGTTAATGTTAAAGAAAGCTTAATAAATATAATTGTTGAACTATTAAATAGAGTGATGGAGGAATCTCATGCGGATTTGAATGATATTGAATTTGTAGGGATTGCATCACCTGGAACTATCAGTAATAATATAATAAAACAAGCTACAAACTTGGGATTAGAAGATTTTGATTTGATTGCAGAACTTCAAAAATATATTAATGTTCCTATGCAAATAAAAAATGATTCCAAATGTGCAGCATTAGCAGAAAAACATTATGGGGCGATGAGAGATTATGATGATAGCTTATTCTTGTGTTTAGGGACAGGAATAGGTGGAGCTGCTTTTATTGATGGAAAAATGCTAGAACCTAAAAGATTTTCCGGATTTGAATTTGGACATATGGTAATTAACAAAGGCGGAAGACAATGTTCTTGTGGAAAAAGAGGTTGCTTTGAAACTTATGCGTCGATTAGAGCTTTAAGAAACAAGATTGCAGAAGTTTTAGATATTGATAATGATTTTTCTGGAGAATATTTAAGAGAAAAATTATTAGATTTAAATGATGATAGAGTTAATGAAGTAGTAGAACAATTTATAGAAGATTTATCAGTTGGAATTTGCAATTTAATAGATATGTTTGAACCGGAAATAATTGTCTTAGGAGGAAGTTTTTCATATTATGAGAATCATCCTTTATTTGATAGGTTGATAGAAAAAATAAAAGAACCATCGAGTAGATTTAATAAAGGTGATATACCATTTATCACTGTTGCTAAGCTAAAAAATGATGCTGGCATCATTGGAGCAACTATACGAGAATAAAAATTATTACAAAAGTCTTTACAAAAATAAAAAATAGATATATAAAGAAGTAAAGCAAGGAGGATGTGTGTTATGCCAGAGATTAAATTTGAAATTGTTGAAAGTATCGCCGTTCTTTCAAAGACAGATAAAGGATGGAGTAAAGAACTTAATCTTGTTAGCTGGAATGAAAGAGATGCCAAATATGATTTAAGAGATTGGAATGAAGATCATAGCAAAATGGGCAAGGGTATAACACTAAATGAAGAAGAATTCCTTAAATTAAAGGAAGCTATTAAAGACATTTAGTAATTAAATTAAATAGATATTTTTTTGGAATGTTGTTTGAAAAAAGAGCATAAAATTAATATGCTCTTTTTTTATTTATTTTATTCTTGAACTAATTTATAAAATCTAGAATTCTTTAAATCAGTATACATTACTGAATATGAACCATCATAAATCGTTTTGAAATCATTTTCATCACTTAACTTAATTGGAAGAGATACATAGCAAATATATTCTTCATCTAAATTATTTATGATATGTATATCAAAATCTATCTCATATGTTATTTTGCTAAGTAAAATATCAGCATCTAGCAATAAGTTTCCATCAAACATTACAGCAGATTTAGTATTTCTAATTTCTAAGTTTTCTTCAATACCTTGATTGACAGATGATAAAACTATAGGATTTGAACAATCTGTGTAAAAACTAGGTTCTACTGGTTCATCTACATTTTCGGTAAGGACATTAAAATCAATTCTGTCTTTAATAAGTTTTTCTTCATCTATAATTGCAGAACCCATATCTGTAGGAACCTTATAATATAAAGTTGGAGTACCTTGCTTTGGCATTTTTGGATACGAAATATTATCAATATATATCTGTTTTACCGTGTTCTTCTGGGTATAATCTTCAATAGAAACATGGTTATCTATTTTTATAGCAATATCGTTGAATTGATATAAATTTAAATCCCAATAATCAAGTTGCATATCAGAATTATTTAATGCATTAGCTGAAGAATATACAATAATACTATCCAAACCAAAAATATTACTATCTGTTGTTAAAGATAATGTTGCAGGTTTGGATTCTATTGATTTTTCTAAATTTACTTTTAAGATTTTTGTATATACAAAAAATGCAACAAGAACTATTAAAACTAAAATTGCAATTCTAGATATAATTCTAATTTGCTTATCTTGAAACATTCTGATTCCTCCTTAGTAAAATCATATAAATTTTATACTAAAACAATACTTATTTCAACCGCTTTTTAACATATTTTGGAAGGCTTTTAGATTGACAAAAATACTGATTATAATTACAATAATTAAAGGAGATTTAGATGAAAAAAGTAAAATATGTAATAAAAACAAAAGAACAGATTTTACTTCAAAGACTAATAACTTATATTGTGATAATTGTGGTTTTGTCTATTTTTGGGTTAATAACATATAAATCATGGAGTGAAGTTAAAACATTATCAAATATAGAAAAGCCAAAAGAAGAAGTCAAAGTTGCTGCTACAAATGAAAAAGTCGAAGTTGAAGAAAATGAAAATCTGTATCAAATAAAAGAAATATTAGGAGCCAATACATCAACGGTTTTGAAAAAGACTCTAAATGTTGATGATGTTGATTTAGATTATACTACACAATATCAGGAAAATCCTGAATTACCTTCTGGAACTATTAGAGTTGTACAAGAAGGAAATGATGGAACTCAAAAAATGATTATTCTAAAAACATATCAAGGAGAGGAATTCAAAGAAGAAGAAAGAATATCAGGAGAAGTAACAGAGGAAGCTGTTGATAAAATTGTTGAAATAGGTACAGGAGAAGGAACAAATAATTATGTTCCTAGAGCGGGTGACTCTATATATGCAACTCCAGAGACAGTAAAGATTAGAGAAGCTGCTTCAAGAAAAGCTAATGAAATTGGAGAAATAAAAAAAGATGAAAAGGCAGTTATTGTTGAAGTTGTTAACAATAACTGGATTAAAATACAATATCAAAAAATAATAGGTTATTCAGATGTTAATTGTTTTACAAACATAAATCCTAATGGCCCTACTACATTTGCAACAGGAACAGGGATAGAGTATCCAAAAGATCAACTGATGTCTATTCTTGATTTTAATATGGACTTAAGTAAACCAAGTGGATTATCAATTGAACAATTTAGAAAAATATTATCTGGTAATCCTGGAGATAAACAAGGTGTACTTGCAAGTAATGCAGAATATTTTTACTATTGTGAAAGACAATATGGAATAAATGGAGTATTCTTGGCATCTATGGCTATTCATGAAGGTGGATGGGGAACTTCAAAAATCGCAAATGACAAAAAGAATCTATTTGGATATGGAGCTTATGATTCGAATCCTTATGGTGGAGCTTCAAGCTTTAGTACTTATGCAGAAGGAATTGATTTAGTTGCAAGAGTTTTAGTTAAAAACTATCTTCATCCAAAAGGTGAAGAAATATATGATGGACAAATTGCAAATGGAACATATTATAATGGACCAACATTAACAGGAGTTAATACAAGATATGCAAGTGACAAAAATTGGGCTAATGCTGTTTTCAAATGGATGACATATTTATATAACAGATTATAAAAATGAAAATAAATTCAGGTTTTTCTGGTGGAAAATTTGAATTTATTTTTTTATATAAAATTTTGATTAAAAATCATCAAAAAATGTCATAAAAATTTAATAATAAAATTACATAAAAAACCTAAAAAATAAACGTAAATTAGTTGCTATTTTTTATTATTTATTGTATTATATTATGTGTATAAATTAGGCGTAAAAGGTTTTTTAGGGAGGATAAAAAATGAAGAAAATTCTTTCAATCGTTTCAATATTGTTGATTCTAATGGCATGGTTTTGCGCTAAACCAGTTTATGCATCTCCAGATGAGGCAGATGGACAAGAAGTATTAGAATCTGAAAATGCAAGCGATTTTTATAAAATAAAAGAAGAAACATTAAGCAAAGTAGATCAATATTCAGAAAAATATGGTTCTAAAGCTTATGGAATAACAGCCCTAATTCTAGACGGAGTTAGAATTTATAGTATACCATTCTGTATTTTAGGTATAGCAGTTGGTGCTATTTATCAATACATAATTGGTATCAGAAGACTAGACGTTAGAGATAAAGGTTTTAACTTAATAATAGCTTTTGTTACAGTATTAATTATTGCTCAAGTATTACCACTTGTGTTTGCTATAGTAACAAGAGGATGGGTTTTATAAAACAAATTATTGGGGGTTAACAAATGAAAATATTATTTGCAGTAAGTAATGAAAATGTTTCTAATAGAATCGTTGAAAGTTATAAGAAAAGATATGATGAAACAGTTTCTTCAAAAAATGTATTTTACTTCAATGCAATTTTAAGAGAATTACAAAGAGATAAAACATATGACAGTATAGTTATTAGCGAGGATCTTGAACCATTTGCTAATAGCAATTATGATGTTATTGATAAATTTATAGTTGAAAGATTACAAGAAGTATCTCAAGAAATAAATAGAATAGGAAAAGATATAGCTGTAATAATTATATGTACAGATAGAAGAACTAAGACAAGTTATGTGCTAAATAAGCTATATGAATTTGGAATCTATAATGCTTTAGTGGGAGCTGACAGAAGAATAGACAATGTATGTAATCTAATCAATACCCCAAGAACTCAATTAGAAGCTAAAGAATATTATAATATCCAAGAAGATGAATTAGGTAATAATTTAGATGATGTTTCTGAACAAGAAGTTCAAAATATTCTAATTCATTATAAAAAACTTGGAAAAAATGAAGATAGATACACAGACAGTTTCAATAATATAGCAGCCCAATACAATGACAAACAATTAAGGATTATTATTAAATGTCTACCAATAAATGTACGTGCAGTTTTGGAATCAGAATGTCCAAAATATCAGGAGTTAGTTACAACTCAAGATGAAACAGAAGAAGAAAGAAAACAAAAAGAAATACTACAAGAACAAAGAAAAGCAGAAAAAGCAGAAAGTGATAAAAAATTACAAGCAAAAATAGAGAAAGAAAGAAGAGAAGCAGAAAAGAGAGCGTTAAAAGAGCAAAAAGCAGCAGAAAAAGCAGCTGCAAAAGCAGCAAACAATCAAGCTCAAAATCAAGTTCAAAATTCAATGCCTCAAACAGAAATTGCACCAGAACATACTTTGGCTAGCAATGATCCTGGTATTACAGAAAATGTTGCACCAGCTAGTGTTCCAAGTTATAGTACACCAAAAACAAATGTTGGCGGAGGATCTACAGGAATAGACTTACTAGACAGAAAGAAGAAAGAACCAAGAATGACTGGTAATGTCATAATTCCTGGAAATATGAATATAGCTAGTGAGAGAAAGTTATATTCAGATGAGGAACTTGAAAATATGGCAAGTACACCTAGACAACCAGCTGCAGTGAATGCTCAAATTGCTCCAGAAGAGAATGCTTCTCCTATTAGCATGCCTGAAAATAATGAAGTTGCTTCTGTTGATAGTAATTTACCTGGATTAGAAGATGTAGCACCAACAGTAGAGCCAGTTGAAAGTGTTCTACCAGGAATGGAAGATGTGGCGCCAACAGTAGAGCCAGTTGAAAGTGTTCTACCAGGAATGGAAGATGTAGCACCAACAGTAGAGCCAGTTGAAAGTGT